>Ga0114971_10000368_pt1 | contig 28879 bp, 21 predicted proteins | sample M_140625_MF_Meta_FD_87320 | JGI IMG/M metagenome (GOLD analysis project Ga0114971, IMG submission 87320) | Freshwater microbial communities from Lake Montjoie, Canada to study carbon cycling - M_140625_MF_MetaG | ecosystem: Environmental > Aquatic > Freshwater > Lake | place: Lake Montjoie... | reverse complement strand
TAATTGTTGAAGCATATGTCGAAGGTCTTCCAATCCCCAACTCTTCCATTTTCTTCACCAAACTTGCTTCACTGAATCGTGCAGGTTTCTGCGTGAATTTTTCCTGAGCAACCATAGCTCTCAGGTCTAGCATTTGCCCTTCGTGCAATGGAGGAAGAACACCACTTTCATCTGACTCTTCTTCGTCTGTTCCTTCCGCATACACCTTCAAGAATCCGTAGAATTTCACAACTTGACCTTTCGCAACCAATGTTTCACTTCTTGTTGAAATGTTCACATGTGCGGTTGTATTTTCCAATTTGGCATCGGCCATTTGACTAGCCAATGTTCTCTTCCAGATTAATTCATATAGTCTTTTTTCGTTGGTGTCTCCGTCAACGGTTTTAACCGCCATATTGGTTGGACGAATGGCTTCGTGCGCTTCTTGAGCACCTTTTTTCGATTTAAATACTCTCGGAAAAGAATACTCTTTTCCATAACTCGTTTCAATCTCATTCTTCGCTGCGTCCCGCGCGAAATCCGACAAGTTCATACTGTCAGTTCTCATGTAGGTGATCTTTCCGCTCTCATACAATTTCTGTGCAACGGTCATGGTTGCTTTGACAGACATACCTAAATGCCTGCCGGCTTCTTGTTGAAGTGTTGAAGTGGTGAATGGAGCTGCTGGGGATTTTGTTCCAGGTTTCATTTCAAGAGAAGCAATAGCAAATTCAGCTTCTTTACAATCCTCCAAAAATGATTGAGCGAATGTTCCATCGTTAATTCGTGTAGGAAAATCTGCTTTCAATGTTGCATCTGGCAAATTGAAGGTTGCACGAATCCCGAAATAAGAAGAGGCACTAAAAGCTTCAATCTCGCGCTCTCTTTCCACAATTAATCTAACGGTAACACTTTGTACACGACCGGCACTCAATGACGGACCAACCTTTCTCCACAAGACCGGAGAAAGTTCAAATCCTACTATTCTATCTAATATTCTTCTTGCTTGCTGCGCATTCACCAAGTCCATATCTATGGTTCTTGGTTTTTCCATTGCCGCTAGGATTGCACTTTTTGTGATTTCGGAAAAAACAATGCGTTTGGTTTTACTCTCATCGATTTTCATTGCTTCCAACAAATGCCAAGAAATAGCCTCTCCCTCGCGGTCCTCATCCGTCGCTAACCAAACAAACTTATTGTCCTTAATTGCCTCCTTCGCCAATTTTTTTAGCTCATTAACCACTTTTTCAGCATCAGGATAGATCTCGTAAGTCACATCGAAATTATTGGCCTCGTTGACAGCCATGTCGTTTCGAGGCAAATCACGAACGTGGCCAATACTCGCCTTAACAACGTAGTCACTTCCTAAGTACCCTTCGATGGTTTTCGCCTTTGCAGGGGACTCTACTATAACAAGATTTTTAGCCATATTTTGTTTTTGAATTGCGGCAAAGGTATATGCATTTATCCGTTAGTATCCAAATTGGTTATGCGATTATATATGCTATTTCTATAGAAATAGATTATTTTTGCACACTAATCAAAACAGCCAGACACTGTGGAAGAAAAACAAATTGACGAATCTAGACAGGGAGAATTTTTGGAAATTTCGACTCCCATAATTGCGCATAAACCGCAAAAAAAACTCTTGCTCGAGAGTTACGGTTGCCAAATGAATTTTGCTGACTCCGAGATTGTAGCCTCTATTATGGCGCAAGAAGGATACGCCACAACACGCAATGTTGAAGAGGCCGATTTAGTGCTCCTAAACACTTGCGCCATTCGCGATAACGCAGAACAACGCATTCGAGGAAGACTAGAATTTTTAAATTCAGTAAAAAAACGCAAACCTGCAATGATGGTGGGCGTGCTGGGTTGTATGGCCGAACGTTTGCGTGAACAACTCCTCGAAGAAGAAAAGCTGGTCGACATGGTTGTTGGTCCAGATGCTTACCGCGATTTACCTCGACTCGTTTCACAAGTGGAACACGGAAGCAAAGCCGTAAACGTTTTGCTTAGCCGTGAAGAAACCTATGGTGAAATCACTCCGGTTCGCCTGGACAGCAATGGCGTTACTGCATACATCTCCATCATGCGCGGTTGCGATAACATGTGTTCCTTTTGTGTAGTTCCTTTTACACGCGGAAGAGAGCGCAGCCGAGATCCGAAAAGCATTGTTGAAGAAGCAACCGATCTTTTCAATCGCGGCTACAGAGAAGTCACCCTTCTGGGTCAAAATGTTGACAGTTACAAGTGGAATATTACAGCGAAAGGAGATGTTATCGACGCGAATGAACCAACCGTAAACTTCGCTCAATTACTTTCCGCAGTTGCTGAAGTTAGTCCGAAGCTCAGATTGCGCTTTTCAACCAGTCATCCAAAAGACATGACCGACGAAGTGCTTATTGCCATGGCGAAATATGAAAACATTTGCGACTACATTCATTTGCCCGTTCAAAGTGGAAATTCAGTTGTGCTGAAGCGCATGAATCGCGGTTATACCCGCGAGTGGTACCTCGATCGCATTGCGGCCATTCGACAGTACATGCCTGAATGTGCAATTAGCACAGACGTGATTACTGGGTTCTGCGATGAGACAGATGAGGAGCATGCAGATACGCTTTCACTTATGGGGGAAGTTAAATACGACATGGCCTACATGTATAAATATTCAGAAAGACCTCGCACCCTAGCCGAAAGAAAATTCGAAGACAATATTTCAGAAGAAGTTAAAAGTCAGCGCCTAAATGAAATCATTGCCATGCACATGTCCTGCGTTGCCGAACGAACAGCTGCCCATGTAGGAAAGCGACATAAAGTCTTAGTTGAAGGCGTTTCTAAAAAATCTCAAGAGCATTATTACGGACGCAACGGTCAAAACGTAGTGGTGGTTTTTCCGAAAAATGAAGCGAAAATGGGTCAATATGTGTGGGTAAACGCTCTTTCTGCGACCGCAGTGACACTTATTGGAGAAATTGACTCCTACGAAGACTGATTTTTTACACATGACAGAATGTCATCTTGAACTACCTTTGTTTAGTTCTTGACTAAGCGGCAATTATGGAAATTCAATCAGTAAAAACACGCTACGGAATTATTGGCAATGCCCCTGCGCTTAATCGCGCACTTGATATTGCTATGCAAGTTGCGGCGACCAACATGTCGGTTTTAATTACCGGTGAAAGTGGTGTTGGAAAAGAAAGCATCCCGAAAATCATTCACTTCCTGAGCTCTCGAAAGCACGGTCCATACATAGCCGTTAACTGCGGAGCTATTCCAGAAGGAACAATAGACAGTGAGTTATTCGGACATGAAAAAGGATCTTTTACGGGAGCTCACGAAAGTCGCAAAGGATATTTCGAAGAAGCCAACGACGGCACTATTTTTCTCGATGAAGTTGCAGAACTTCCACTAGGTACGCAGGTTCGTTTGCTTCGCGTATTAGAAACGGGTGAATTCATTCGCGTTGGTTCTTCTAAAGTTCAAAAAACGAACGTGCGTGTCGTTGCAGCAACGAACGTAAATTTCGCGCAAGCCATTCAAAACGGGAAATTCCGAGAGGACCTATATTATAGATTGAATCAAGTTCCGATTTTCATGCCTTCTTTACGTGAACGTGGAGCCGATATTGAACTGTTGTTCAAAAAATTCGCAACAGATTTTGCTGAACGTTATCGCATTCCTGTTCTTCAACTCACAGAGGCTGGAGCGAACGCCCTTCGAGAATATCGCTGGCCTGGAAACATTCGTCAACTTAAAAATATAACGGAACAAATTAGCATTCTCGAGACGGAACGTATCGTTTCTCCCGAATTGCTCATACGCTACCTTCCGCAGGACATGGCAACGAACAAGCCTGTATTCATGGGCGCTAATGGTGGAAACGATTATAGCGAAAGAGAAATATTATACAAGGTTTTGTTCGACATGCGCAACGATTTGACTGATCTCAAAAAGCTTGTGCTTGGTGTGATTCAAAACGGGAGTGGGTTTGATAATTCTGATGAAAACGCAGCCTTGTTTCAAAAAGTCTTTCAATCTGAAGAACATGAAAATTCAGACTTGCCCGTTCGTATGACTCCTCAAAGTAATATCATACATTTGGGAAGTGGAAATAGCGACGAGGAAGAAGAAGTTGAAGAATCACTTTCATTGAGTCAAACAGAAAAAGACTTGATCAAAAAAGCGCTTCAGAAGCACAGAAACCGACGTAAATATGCCGCTCAAGAACTTGGAATTTCAGAACGCACGTTGTACAGAAAAATTAAAGAATACGATTTAGGTAAATGAAAAAATCTACCGTTGGACTGCTGCTTGTAATGCTTCTTTTCGCTTCCTGCGAAATAAGATATTCCTTTAGTGGTGGTCAATTCAGCGGAGCAAAGACTTTTTCCGTGTCTTATTTGAAACCGCAAACAGCGCTTGCCTCTCCGACCTATTCTCAAAGATTAACAGAGAATTTCAAAGACGTGATGCTTTCGCAAAGTCCACTTTCTTTGAGTGAAACAAATGGCGACTTGCAATTTGAAGGAAGTGTTACAAATTACGTGGTTGCACCAATGGCTATTCAAAGCAACGAAACGGCTTCCTTGACAAGACTTTCCATTACAATTAAAATAAAATACACGAATACATTGGAGCCTGATTTGAATTTTGAGAAATCATTCACGAAATTCGCTGACTTCGCCGCAACTGAGAGTTTATTCGCTGTTCAAGAAGATCTGTGGAAGCAAATCAACGATCAGCTCGCTCAAGAAATTTATAATGCGAGTGTAGGAAACTGGTAATGGAAAACACACAATTCAATGAGCTCTTGAAGTCGCCACATTTGCTGGCTTCTATGCCTATTGAACATCTAGAAACTCTTACTAAGAATTACCCTTGGTTCAGCTTAGCTCACTCCTATTTAGCAAAGGCCTATCAGGAAAACAAGAGCCACAAGACTTCTGGACAAATTGCGTTAGCCTCTACCCTTCACTCTAACAGAACGTGGTTGTATGGCTTTTTGAAAGAACCTGTTCTTCAGAAGCAAACATCAACTGACATTGTTGAGTCACTTCCAACCGAAAGTACTCCTGAAATAATCACTGAGACTGCGCCTAGTCCAGTTGTTTCTTCGACTTCGCTGGCTGAATTAGCGGCATCAATGATGGAAGAGTTAGAACCAGAGGTAAGAGAAGTTAAGAGAGGGGAAGAAAAAGAGGTAAGACATGAGGTAAGAGAAGTTAAGAGAGGGGAAGAGGAGGTAAGAGAAGAGGTAAGAGATTTAGATTTTTTAGATAAATCAATTTTAGCGACGGCGGTTTCGAGTTCGATATTTTTAGAGGTGAGTGAGGCCGATGAGGAGCAAGATTCTGCGAAAGATGTTGCACAAGGTGCTTCGCAAGGTCCTGCGGAAGGTGCTTCGCAAGGTCCTGCGGAAGGTGGAGAGAGCGAGGCTTTGTTCACTTGGTTGAGGAGTGTGAGTGATGAGGAAGGAGAATCAGAAAGAGAAAGAGAAACAACAGCGACTGTTCAGCCGACAGTGGATTTAATAGAGAAGTTCATTGCTACTGCACCGCGCATTACGCCGGGTAAGGTGGAGCAATACACGGGTATCAGTTTTGCGAAAGAAAGTTTGGAAGAAAATTTCGATTGGGTGACTGAGACCATGGCTAAATTGTATGCAGCGCAAGGGAAAATAGACCGTGCGCGCAAGGCATATAAGCGACTGATTGAACTTCATCCGGAGAAAAAAATTCACTTCGAAAATCAACTAAAAGTCCTAAACCAAAGAAAATAAAGGTTCTTCCTTTGTTCCTCCTTGAATTCGTGTATCTTTGTGCACTTCAAATTTTAACAGATCATGGATTTTATCGTAACCATTTTAATCGTAATTGCAGCACTCCTTCTTGGATTGGTAGTATTAATTCAAAACCCAAAAGGCGGCGGTTTATCGGCTGGCTTCGCAGGTAGCGCCCAAATTGGCGGAGTTAAGCGTACAGCAGACTTCTTAGAAAAAGCAACTTGGTACTTAGGCGTTGCCCTTTTTGTACTTTGTTTAGCTTCAACAAGCCTCTCAACCACAGCTCGTCCAGCTGCAGAAGAAGAGCAACAAACAGAACAAACGGATGGCGGTCAGCAACAAAGCGGCGACCAACAACAAGGACAATAATTGTCATTATAGCATTTTTTAAATGTCAGTAATTCAAACTACTGACATTTTTTTTGTCCTTTACTGACGAAAGTTCACACTAAACAAACAAAATCCCGCTTGGCACAAATAGTGACTACGACGGGCACAAACAATAAAAACAAACAAACATGTCAAATAACGTTAGACCATTAGGAGATCGCGTTTTGGTAGAGCCAGCTGCGGCTGAAACCACAACCCTTTCTGGAATTATCATTCCTGAAACAGCGAAAGAAAAACCTCAAAGAGGAACTGTAATCGCCGTAGGCCCTGGAAAAAAAGATGAGCCAACAACGGTTCAACCGGGTGATACCATTTTATACGGCAAGTATGCCGGAACAGAGATTAGCGTTGACGGAAAAGATCTTCTGATCATGCGCGAGTCGGACATTTTTGCAATCGTTTAATTACTAAATTTTAGAAAATCATGGCAAAAGAAATCACCTTCGACACAGTAGCGAGAGAAAAACTTAAAGCTGGTGTTGATGCATTAGCAAATGCAGTAAAAGTTACTTTAGGTCCAAAAGGACGTAATGTAGTTATCGATAAAAAATTCGGTGCGCCGCACATCACGAAAGATGGCGTAACCGTTGCGAAAGAAATTGAATTGTCTGACCCTATTGAAAACATGGGTGCTCAAATGTTGAAGGAAGTTGCTAGCAAAACTGCTGACCAAGCAGGAGACGGAACCACTACTGCAACCGTTTTGGCTCAAGCTATGGTTGGTGCCGGTTTGAAGAACGTTGCTTCTGGTGCTAATCCAATGGATTTGAAACGCGGTATGGACAAAGCTGTTAAGGCTGTTGTTTCAGAGTTGCGTAAAATTTCAAGAGAAGTCGGTTCTGACTATGAAAAGATTAAGCAGGTTGCTACTATTTCAGCAAACAACGATGAGACCGTAGGTTCATTGATTGCAGATGCAATGAAGAAAGTTGGAACAGAAGGTGTTATCACTGTTGAAGAAGCAAAAGGAACGGAGACAGACGTAAAGACTGTTGAAGGAATGCAATTCGATCGCGGATACCTTTCTCCTTACTTCGTAACGAATACAGAGAACATGGAAGTTGAGTTAGAGAACGCTTTCATTCTTATCTACGACAAGAAAATTTCTAGCATGAAGGAATTGCTTCCTGTGTTAGAGAAGACAGCACAATCTGGTAAACCTCTTTTAATTATTGCTGAAGATGTAGACGGAGAAGCATTAGCAACCCTTGTTGTAAACAAGATTCGCGGTGCTCTGCGTGTGGCCGCTGTTAAAGCTCCAGGATTCGGTGATCGTAGAAAAGCAATGTTACAAGACATTGCAGTTCTTACTGGTGGAACCGTTATTAGTGAAGAAACTGGATTGAAATTAGACAACGCTACTTTGGAAGATTTAGGTCGCGCTGAAAAGATTTCAATTGATAAGGACAACACAACTATCGTAAACGGTGCTGGAGTTAAAGAAAATATTTTAGCACGTGTAAACGAAATTAAATCACAAATTGAAAAAACAACTTCTGATTACGATCAAGAAAAATTGCAAGAGCGTCTAGCTAAATTGGCTGGCGGTGTTGCTGTTCTTTATGTTGGTGCTGCAACTGAAGTTGAAATGAAAGAGAAGAAAGACCGTGTAGACGATGCGTTACACGCGACTCGCGCAGCTGTTGAAGAAGGAATTGTACCTGGTGGTGGAGTTGCGTTAATTCGTGCGAGTGCTGCTCTAGACAGCCTTACTGGATTGAACGATGATGAGACTACTGGAATTCAAATCGTTCGCAGAGCAATTGAAGAACCACTTCGTCAGATTGTTGCTAACGCTGGTGGCGAAGGCGCTGTAGTGATTCAAAAGATTCGCGAAGGAAAAGGCGATTTCGGATACAACGCTCGCAACGAGCAATACGAAGACTTATTCATAGCAGGTGTTATTGATCCAACTAAAGTATGTCGTGTAGCTCTTGAAAATGCTTCTTCAATAGCAGGAATGTTATTGACTACAGAGTGTGTTATCTCTGACATTAAAGAAGAAAACTCCATGGCCCAAATGCCAGGTGGTGGAATGGGTGGAATGATGTAATTCCAAACAGATCGGAACAAAAAATGGCGACCATTGGTCGCCATTTTTATTTCACCATAAAAAAAATTAAGGAGTGTATTCTGTTGCGCCTTCCAAGATGTAATTCATTTGATAAACATCGTCGGCATTCAATTTCAATTTACCCTTGAACGTTAAGCGTTCATCTGTTTTATAATTGCGATGCTTTCCAACAAAACGTAAATCAACCACAGACTCGGGACCACCACCGCCGCAAAAGAAACAATTTGCGTATGGGTATTTCGAAACGACATAAAAACCAGCATCGTAATCGACTGGAATTAAATATCCCGTGATGAAAATATCTTTTTCTGCAACTGCTTTGACTGAAGCTCCAAAGGTTGGCTTCCAATAATAAGCATCCAATTCCTTCACGTAGATGTCTTTGTAGGTAACGTCTGCAAGCGTCTTCCAAGTAATTTCAATGGGCCCCTGCCCTTCTGGCAAATAAGGAACAATGGTACTCGGGACAGTTCCCAAATCAACACGCTTGTAGGCATGCGCCTTCAATTTTTCTGTTCCCTCGGAGGCATTCAAGAATAATATTCCCGAAAAAATAAAAGCTAAAAATTTGATTGACTTAATCATTTGAAAGTGTTTTAGAAATGTCCATAAAGAACGCACGTAACGCAGGCAACAACGATGCCACCACACCCAGTCCCAACGTTACTCCAGCTAAATAATATTCTTGAGGAAGGAAGATCATGGCGTTGAATTCGTCGTGAAAACTGTCTTTCGCCATGTCTGAGAGCAAAGTAATTCCTACACGACTCAAGACAAGACCTATGATTAAGCCAAGAATTACCATGAATAATCCTTCCAACAGAATAAGAATAAACAACTGAATTCTTCTTCCACCCAACGTGCGCAGGATGGCCAATTCGTATTGTCTTTCGCGCAAAGCATTGAAGAGAGAAATGAATACGCTTAAGAAAGAAATAATCATGATAAGAATTGCCACGGCTTTCACCACGCTCATGCCTATTCCGAAATTCTCATTCAAGCGATTAATTTCGATTGCCGGTAAAGCCAACTGCATGTTTGTGTTCTTCACCAATTGCGGAAGAATCATAGGGGCCATTGGCAAACGTTTGATCAACAAGTATGCTGTAACCTCATGATCTTCTTCATGCGCATGCTCTTCTTCTGCGAGCTCATGCTCTTCTTCTGCGCGCTCATGCCCTTCTTCTGCGTGCTCGTCTTCATGATCTTCGTGCGCGTGTTCAGCATCGTGCTCTTCCGCAGAAACAATTCCGGCATGGGCAGACTCTTCGTGATCTCCGTGATCATGAACTTCCCAAATGGATTCAACTGGAGTTAAGATTAAGCGATCGATGACCGTTCCGCTTGCTTCATAAATTCCCACAACAGTAAACAATTGATCGTGTCCCTCCTCTTCTTCGCCTTCTTTGTCTAAACCGTGATTGCTCTTGAATGTCTGTCCTAATTTCAATCCTAATTCTTTCGCTGCGTATGAGCCAACAGTAACTTCAAAAGGCGTTTCGAATATTTTCCCTTCCTTCACTTTTACTTCATAAAATTCCGCATATCTCGGAGTAGTACCAACGATTCTCCATCCTTCGTAATTGTCGCCATAAGCCAAAGGAATAGCTTCTTTCACTGTTGGGTTTTTAATGATTTTTTCCGCTTCGGAAACTTTAATATTTCCTGTTGGAGCGTCGATGTGATATACGTTAGCCAAGATGAGTTGAAGTGGACTTCCTTTTGCACCGAGAACAAAATCAATGTCTTTGATGTTCTTGTTGAATTTGTCGCTCAGTTGATTTTCCAGCAATAGCATCATTGAAATTATTCCAACCCCGAACGATAAAAGCAAAAGTGTTAAGGTGGTTGCTCCCGCCTTTTGCCAACAATTTTTCCATGCTATAAAAATAATTTTCATGATGAATTGTGGTTAAGATTTCAATGCGGTTAATTCTATGCGCTGCTTCACTTCATCTTTTAGTCGATTGTCATGCGTAACTATGAGGAGGGCAGCTTTCAACGCATGTGTTTGCTCGCGCAACAAATTTAAAACATCCTTAGCGTTCTCATCGTCGAGCGCACTTGTTGGTTCGTCGGCTAAAATTAATGACGGGTTATTCAGCAATGCGCGAGCGATGGCAACGCGTTGTTGCTCGCCGACACTCAACGTTGACGTTTTCTTATTTTTTTTCGGAAGAATATTTAAGCGGTCCAACATTTTTTCAGCGTCTGATTTCGAAACTTTGTTTCCTGAAAAATAAGGTGCCAACATGATGTTGTCCATCACTGAAAGTGATTGAACAAAATGCGATGTTTGAAAGACAACCCCAATGTTCTTCCCCCTGAAACGATCTAAGGCAGCGCCACTCAAAGAACTTAAAAGAAGTCCATTCACTTTTACTTCGCCTACGGTTGGTTTTCTCAATCCGGCTAAAAGATGAAGTAAAGTTGTCTTGCCGGTTCCGCTACTTCCCAAAATCAACAATTCGCTATTTTCTTCGGCTTGAAATGAAGGGAAAATCAGCTGAGGACCTTTCGAAAAGGTATATTGAAGATTCGTTGTTTGAATGATTGCCATAATTGGCCACTAAGTTAATGGCTAACTCGGAAATTTTATGCACTTTTGTGGGAATCTGAATAGCATGAAATTTCGAAGAAGACTTTTACTTTTTGCAACTGGCCTAACCATTGGTTGTTTGCTTGTATTTATGATGTTTCCGAACTACGATTGGTTGGGATGGTTGCCCGGAAAACAAATTATGAAACAGATTCAATCTTCAAAAACATTAGTCACCAACCACGGCAAATGCCGAATGGATTGTCAAGGCATTTCCATGGAGAATTTCGAAACTGCAAGGTGGCAAGGTGAAGTGGATTTTTCGAAATCAGATGCGCAGAATAATCCCAAGCGTTACTTCCTTTCACACAACAACGTGAATTACATTATTCTATGCACAGACTCTACTGTGGCGGTGGCAGAGGCTAGTCGCGAAGGAGAAAAAACCAAATGCGATTGTGCCCCATGAGAGATTTAATTAAAGAACTTTCTGAAAAATATTTTGAAGAAATCGTTTCCATTCGCAGACATATTCATGCGCATCCGGAACTTTCTTATCAAGAAAAAAACACTTCTGCATTCGTTGCAAAACATCTTGCTGAATGGGGAATTCCATTCACTGAAAACATTGGTGGGTATGGCATTCGTGCAGAAATAACAGGTGAATTAGCTTCTACAAAAACTATTGCTCTGCGCGGAGATATGGATGCCCTTCCAATTGTAGAAGACAATGATTTGCCTTTTAAAAGCACAGTAGATGGCGTTATGCATGCATGCGGCCATGACGTTCACACGTCGTCTCTGCTTGGTGCTGCGAAAATTCTAAATGAAACAAAAGCGCAATGGGGAGGAGTTGTAACGTTGGTTTTTCAACCTGCTGAAGAAGTTTTACCAGGAGGTGCGTTGCTGATGATGCAAGATGGATTGTTTCAAGATAAAAAACCAAATGGGATTTTTGGACAGCATGTCTTTCCTGATTTGCCTACTGGAAAAGTAGGGTATCGCGCAGGAGCATACATGGCTTCTACCGATGAATTATATGTTACAATTAAAGGAAAAGGTGGGCACGGCGCGAAGCCCGACCAATGCATTGATCCTATTCTCATCGCTTCGCATTTACTAATCGCGTTGCAACAAGTTGTATCGCGTTGGAGCAATCCGCAAATGCCTACTGTACTTTCCTTCGGGAAAATAATTGGAAACGGCGCCACAAACATTATTCCCAACGAAGTAAAACTAGAAGGAACCTTCCGCACATTTTCTGAATCGTGGAGAACACTAGCACATGAGAAAATCGTTGCCCTTGCAAAAGGATTAGTTGAAGGAATGGGCGGTGAATTAGATTTTCGAATTGAAAGAGGGTATCCCGTGGTGTACAACAATCCTGAATTAACTGAACGCGCCATTGCACAAGCGAAGGATTATTTGGGAGAAGAAAATGTGATTGATTTAGATATGCGAACCACTGCAGAGGACTTCGCTTATTATTCACAACAAATGCCCGGATGCTTCTATCGCTTGGGTACTTCCAACGAAGATGGTTCTTGGAAAGCTCCTGTGCACAATAGCAAGTTTGCTGTCAACGAAAACGCCTTAAAAATTGGGATGGGCTTGCTCGCTTGGCATGCCGTTCAAGAATTAAAATAAAAATATGAGCTTAAGAGATTTCCTTTACAATTACGATTCAAAAAAAATCGTCCTTCCATTCATTATTGCTGAAGCTGGTGTGAACCATGAAGGTTCTATGGACTTGGCGAAAAGACTTATTGACGAAGCTGCTGAAGGTGGTGCGAATGCCATTAAATTTCAAACTTACAAGGCAGAGACTATTGCAAGTAAAGACAGTCCTTATTATTGGGACATTACCAAAGAACCAACGCGTAGTCAATTTGAATTGTTTAAGAAGTACGACAAATTCTGGAAGAAAGAATTCGAGCAGCTGGCGCGCTATTGCGAAGAAGTAGGGATCGAATTTATGAGCACCGCTTTCGATGTTGAGAGTGCAAATTTCTTGAACGATTTAATGAGCGTTTATAAAATTTCCAGTTCTGACATTACGAATCTTCCCTTCATTGAACACCAATGCAAATTTGGCAAGCCCATTATTTTGAGCACAGGTGCGTCCTACAAATGGGAAGTGCAACAAGCTGTTGAGATCATTGCGAAACATGGAAACAAACTGTGTTTAATGCACTGCGTGTTGAATTACCCAACACCAGATCCGAATGCGCATTTGGGAATGATTAAAGATTTGATTTCGAGCTTTCCTCAAGCGGTACCTGGATACAGCGATCATACCCTTCCAAACGATATGCATACGCTAGAGGTTGCAACGCTATTGGGTGCAACAGTGTTAGAAAAACACTTCACACACGATAAGACCTTGCCGGGCAACGACCATTATCATGCGATGGATAAAGAGGACCTCAAACACTTCCATACGCGTATGAATCGCACGGTTGAATTGTTGGGCGGATTTGAATTGACTGCCATTGATGATGAAGCGCCTGCTCGTGCAAATGCTCGAAGAAGTTTGGTGGCGGCGAAAGCTATGCCAGCGGGACATGTTGTTACTTTTGAAGATCTAACTTGGAAGCGTCCAGCAAGTGGAATTTCTCCGAAGGATATTTCTCAATTGATCGGAAAACAAACAGCGCAAGACATCGCTGAAGACGACGTATTGCGCTGGAATATGTTTCGCTAAAACTTTTAGACGTTGATATTTCCCGAGAAAGAATCATCTGTTTGATTTCCTTGCTCGTCTTCGAAGAAGTATATTTTTATTAAAGCAGTATCTCGAAGAAAATCTATTTTTCCAATTTCGAAACGGTTCACTTTAATGCCCGTTCTTAGTTCAATATCTGCTATCATTTCTTCTTCCCTTCCTACTTTAATCAAATCAATGTTTTCATAAACAATGATTTTTTGTGCTTCGTGACGTAGCAACCAAACCTTTTCTAGACCGTATGTTGCGCCTATGATTACGAGATTAGCGAATGACAATTCAACTAATGATATTTTTTTATTGATTAGCGCATTCATCACTGACATTCCAATAACAACAAAGAGGTAAGTCATTTCTTTAATAGGAATAGCGTCTGTTCTGTATCGAATAATTCCGAAAACCGCGAACAAACCCAATGCAAATCCCATTTGAAGCTTCACGCTTTCTAGCATGAAGCACATGAGGAAAATGGTTAAACTAAAGAGCAAATAGGTGAATAGAAAATCCTTTCTTTTTGCTATGGGATAATATATACCTCTAACCAAAAGTACCACGAATAGCATATGCACAGATAAACGAATGATTAACCCCAGGAAATCTTCCAAGTGAATAAATTTCATTCCTCCCATTGGGTCAAAATCTGATTGCAAAAAAATTGCATTGAGTGTATCTAACATAATCTTATTTAATTGATTCTAATTTATTCACTTTGATAAGCTTTCCTTTGAAAATATTTTTCTTCACGAAAGGTACAAGCATAGCTACTCCCAAACAATATTTACTTATGCTCTCTTCTCTAATATGTCTCTTTTTTAGCGCTTGTAAAAATGGCGAAAGGCGGTTTCTTTTCTCCTGCTTTACTTCAATGATAACGATTTGCTTCAGTTCTCTTAAGATATTATTCCATTCGAAAGAAAGTTTTAAATCGATTGTTATTCTCTCAGGCAGACTTGGTTCTACTAAAGTTACTCGAGTGAAATTATTTTTCACCTGGGGAGACAAATGGAAATCAATTCCGGCTTTATTACCTATGAATTTTTCCTCATCCCCGTTCAACTCAATGCCAAATTCAGGAATTCCTGTACGCTGTTTTTGAGTTCTACCCCGATTTGATTTGAATTTCAATTCAAGAAAACTCACAGCACTATCTACATAGGAGCGCTTTCTGATTTTCCATCTGTTTTTCTTACCGTTGTGATGACGAGTATAGAAAAGAAACTCATCTGTGTCATAATACAACGTTTCGTAATGACTGAATCGAATGTCATTTACTTCAAGGATTCGATACGTGTTCTTTACTTCCTCCAATATCGAAAGCAACTGATCAAGCGACACCACAAATTTGGTATCGGTTCGATTCATCAATTCCACCCCTTCCATTTCTTTCAAAGAAATTGAGGCGAACTGCTGTACTATTTGCTCAATTGGGGTCACAAAGTTTAATATACCGCGAACTTAACACAAATTTAATGTTGAGACTATGAAAAAATAGAATAGTTCAATGGGACAATGAAGCCCAAAATTATTGCCCACCTTGGGGTTGGGCAGTATTCGAGCCGCCCGAACCGTTCAACGTAAATCGAATGGCAAGTCCGGTGGTAATGTTCGACGTTTGGAAACTTGTCGAAATTGCTGGTTTATTAATCTGATGGTCGTAGAAGAAACGAAGGGTTAGCTTGTCGCTAATTGCCATGTCAGCGCTCGATTTCACACTAAACAATGTTTGTCCGGCTGTAACCTGATTTTGCTGCTCTTCAATTTTTCTGATCAAGGTAAAGTTATCGCGAATGGTGAAATCGACGCGCAAATTAAGCGTTGACTTTTCAAGTAATTTCACTGGGAGCCTACTTCCTTTTTTTCTTCCGAATGGATTCGGAACTTCGGTGATTTTATATCCCAAACCAATGACAAAACTATTGCTCTTCGTTTCCGTGATCTGATAATTCGCCATTCCTAAAGCAATGGTTCGATCACGTTTGTATTCCAATTTAATCAAAGGGTCGTTAACTTTTTTAGTTTTCAAAGTCATATCGAATCCCACCAAAGGAGACATGGATTCGGTAAGAGTTACAGTACCTATTTGTTGTTGAGATATGAAATTCTGTTCTGAGCTCTGATCAATGCCTGTAGGAAGATTATTAAACTCTTCGTACTTCAAGTTTGTTACATAAGAAGCGGTAGCGGTAGAACGATAATTATGCGTTATGTTGAATTGCTTGAAGTACTTCTTCACTGCTGGCAATTTGGTTAACCCGTCATAGGTGATTTTCCAGTTTGGCTGTGCCTTGGTAGCAAATGGATTCAACGCTACTTTACTTGATGATCGCCCTGTATAGGCCGCTATAAATGAAGGGATAATTACATTTTGAGAAAGAGAACCAAATCCGTCGTAATACCCCGAGTCATTCGGATTAGCTAGTTGGTATGTCTCATTGTTCCAGCGGCTAGATATTTCCTTTCTATTCGCTAAAAGTTGATCGAAAATTGGACTCGCGTAGTTGTTTTCTTTGTCGTCCTTAACAAATGCGGTATTCCAAGTTATTAAAGATGCCGAGAAATTTCCTGTTTCCATTGGCGATTGAAACGTGTAATCGTCAATGGTTGGGTCATACCTGAAAAACGAATTGTAATTTTTTCCTTCTTGTCGAGTAGCTGAAAGTTCAACCTTGAAATAGCGGAACGGTTCTAAATTCATTTTCGCATTCCATGTTTCTGTGAATGTTTCGTTGTACTGAATATTCAAAGATTGACGTTGCACTAACCAGTCGTTGCTTGCAGCATCTGTTGCGAAATTGCGTCCCGTCGGATTCCCCATTAAATCTGTATTCTGCTGCCCGACAAGGAATCCGACACCCGGGCCGTCGAACTGATCATCGAATCCGAGAATACTGGTACTGTTCTCATATCCCGGAAGCGAAAGCCCTTCATTCTTTGTGTAGCTTCCATTTACGGTTCGCACCATCATGAAGAATCTTAACGCCACGTCTAAAGGATCTATCTTTTCCTTATTATCTTTCTTTGTCAAATCGTCGCCAAATCCATCTTTTTTCGTTGGATCGTCTTTTTTTCCAGCATCCTTCTTACCTGCATCAGGTTTCTTTCCTGTAAGAGCTCGTTTCAATCGAGGCGAATTGTTGTACAGTGTTTCGAGATTACCTTGGCTATTCAATTGAATTTGTCTACTGTTTTGAATGGTATTTCCGAGGGTGTCTTGGGTGAAAGGCGCTCGGTCCCATCTGAATGTTCCTCCGTATCGCGCATCTGCGCTCATAAAGTTCAATAACGGAAATTTATCTAGCGGTAGTTTATAAGTAACTCCTACGTTGTGATTGTAGGTTGTTGTTTCACCTAAATGTTGAATATTGCTCCAAACTGAATCTTTGTAGGACTCATACCAATCAACATCGTTCTTATTTATCACTCCACGCGGTTCTCCAACCAAAGCAATGTTGCTCGCTGTGAAGTCGGTTTTCAAATTTTTAGTTAAGTCATATTTCATGGAATAGTTTCTGGTCCAATTCCAATTCTTTTGAGCTTGCGTCTGAATGAGCATATCGCTATAAACGCCGGTCAATTCCAAAGAGTTATTTCGGATGCGACTTGTTTCATACGAGCGATTCATTTCCGTTCTGAAGCTCACTTGTTTGATTCCAGCGTAGAAGTTGAATTCCTTCAGCCACTTCAGATATTTCGAAGTTTTAATGGCTGGGAAATTTGCTAACGGTTTGAACTCTTTTGGCTTATTCGTGAAGCTATAGTCGAAGGCTCCTTGATATTGTTTTTGCAAACGCCAATCGGTATTGATGTCACGAAAGTATGTTTCATTGTAGGCATATGAAACAGAGAAATTATCTATTCCATAAAACTTTGGCTTGTCGGTGCTTGCTGGTGCAGCTTGCGTTCCTGGTTTCTCCTTGTCTTCAGCACTTGGTAAACCAACGCCCTTATCTGCAGCGGCTCCCTTTTTCGGAGCAATTTTCACATTTGTGAAATTGATGCTTCTGCGTTTGGTGTATGTTTGAGATTTTTGTTTTAAAGGTTTGCTTAAAGTAGGCAAATCGGTCATTTGAATATCTGGTTGAAGAGGACTATACCTTGGCGTTTGTACATTTTCCGAAAACCCTAAATACATTGGCAATTGCACACCCCAATCTTTAGGGAAGAACTTACCCAGTTGCAACGTGCTACTTGCATCGAGCCCAATCTTTGTTTCCTGTTGTCTTTGCTGAACTCTTTGTTCTATTGCGCCCCAGCCGGGAGTACTTATATTTCCAGACACCGCCACATTTCCAAAATCAGCCAATTGCGCAGTCAATCTCGCAATAGCCGCCGATCCCGATTTTTCATCGAATTCAGAAAGGCGTAACTCATTTACCCAAACGGTTGCACATTTCCCTCTTCCATCATCTATTACACCAAAAGGATTGATGTCCTTATCGGGGTTGCGAATACCAATCATCATGGTTGTGATGTTGGCCAAGTTCGGATTTCCCTTTACCGAAAGGTGAACGTTGTTGTCTAGAATAGTATCTACAACAGACAATACAGAAGTTGAAGAAGGACGATTAATCTTTAGGTTTTGTAAATCGGAAAGTTTAATATCAAAGTTGTTTTCCGCTGGCCAAATTTCGTCGTCATTATTGGTGTACCATGGCGTTACACTCATTGGAACTTCATACTCGTAATAGTTTTCATCGAAGTCGGAACCTAAACGAATGAATACGGAGACATCGTTATCTTTTAATTCTGATTGAATGCCCGCGGCTTCGGCGTGAGCGAACATGCGAAGGCGTTTGTATTGGCGCAAATCATACTTCACATTTTTGTATGTAGCACGCGCGTCTCCATCTTTCAAATTGCAAACGCTTAACGACAGTGACTGCTCATTCAAATTTCTTAAGTTGGCAGAAGCTACGTCTTGCTCGCGAATAATTCCTGGAGGAACAGCATAAGGAACAGGCTCGCGATTTCCGTTTTCTTCAATGTTCACTGCGGCAATGTTGAAGGTTGTTTCAGGGTCGTCGTTGATTTCTTGTTCTTGATTTCCCGCTAACGTGTTATCATACTTCCTCCATTCACCGCGAACCAATTCCAACCGTGCAAAACGCAAAGTAACAGGCTCTTCCCAACCCTTCAGATACATTCTCAGGTAACGAATAGATCTGAAATCTGAAATACTTCCCACGCGTTTTTCAAATTCCTTAATTGGAATTTTGAATTGGTACCAGCGAATTTGACGCTCCTCGTTGTTCGCTGTTGTTTTCGTTGTAACGAAGGTATCTGTGATGTAATTTCTTCCCAAATTAGCATCACCTAAATCATTTGGACGAAGACTTACTTTGTATTGAAAATAACTTTCAATTGTGTTGAGTGTTATATCTTGGTTAATGTCTTCCGAATTCGGAATAGTAGTGGCTGCAATGGGATATCCGTCGGGTGTATTGGTGTTTGAGTTGCCCTCGTATCGATTGAAATTTTTGTAGCGTTCAACGGTGTTCAAGTTAGCTGCATCGGCCTGTGAACTTCGGAAATAACTAAAATTATCTGCTGAAGGGTCCTGCTGATATTTGGCATAGGCGTCGGGAGTTAAAAACCCTTGCAACTGAAGTAACCAGTTCGCAAAATAAGATTGTTCCGCCGTTGAATTCAAACCATCTAAACCAATATCTTGTTGCTCGTAATTTCCAGAGGTGTAATCAAATGCGTTTACCACGTTGAAAGTTGTAGGTGAGGGATAGTTACCCCAAGTTCCTTGTTCAATAGGGAGATCATTATTTGCCGAGGGGAATCCATTTTCGAAACTCATTTGAGAGTCATTCATGATGTCTTCAGAAACGTTTCCTAAATTGAAATAAAGGTCACCTCCTTGGATATTTTCCGAATCTTCATGGAATGGATCCATTACCCAAAACTGAATGAACTGCACGTTCGAAGTTTCGAAATCCGTTGTTGTTAATGCCCGTTGAATCCCTCCCCATCTCGAAGCTGGGTCTTTCAATGTTCCGTTGTCATTTAATCCGGACGTTCTTCCCGAATAACCATTCGGTAACTCGAAGTTGTACATACCTCTTTCCTCTGGGTAGTAGGTTAAATCTAAGCAAGTAATATTGGGTGGTGTGCCCGAAGGCAGCTGTCTATTGGGGAAAACTTCAGACTCCAACACCTCGCGCATGCGGTGATCACTTTGCATATCTGAAGAGATATTGGGTGGCGTGTATGAACTGTTTCTGTAGAACAATGGATCAATAATGTACCACGACAATTGTGCGCGATTTGCGCCATAAACAAGACTGTCCTCAAAATCTCCTTCAGGAAAAAGCGCAGACTGCAATTTCGGCGTTGACGCGATGAACCATTGATTTAACGAACGAAGATCTATAACACTTTGACTTCCTTCGAAATCATCGACGTATGCATTTCCATCTTTGGAAATTGCGCGAGAGTGACCTGGGAAAATTTTCGCTGCTTCAAGACTAAACGTTACTGTTGATTTTTCTTTGGTTTGAATTCCGGGAATACGGTCAATCCATTTTGTAATGATTGGAACTTCTTTTTGAAAATTCATATCGAATCCTATCATGGCGTTGTTTACAGGATCGTCTCCTGCATTTACCTTTTGAGTAAGCGGTCTCTCTTTCAAATTCATGATTGTCGCTCCCATTGCGAGATTATCAGAAAACTTATAATCGAATCGGCTTCCTAATAAAGTCTTGTATTGCAGATTAAACATTGAGTTACTTTCTACAGCAACCTTTATCGGTTGTCCAGAACTCATGATGCTTTCATTGAGGATGGTAACCTTTCCCAAATTGTAATTCACGGTGAAATCTGTTCCTTCAACAAGTCTCATTCCTCCGGCTGTAACAGTAACTGCCCCTTGCGGAACGTTCAACGCATTCAGTGAAATTTCAGAACCCGAAGCACTTTGATATTCTCCCTTAATTCTGAATCGATTCAGTTGAGGAAAACCAATTTGTGCAGCTGTCTTTGTTGAATCGTAAAGTGCTTGGAAAACAACTTGCGCAACAACTTGCGCAGCTTGAGGGGTATTTCCTAAACCAGCATATATCTGATCAGATAAGTGCGAGCCAAAGGGCTCAACCACGGGAAAGAATACCCTTCCAGTAGAGGCGTCAATTAGTCCGCCCGACGTTGAGGCGTTCGGAACAAAGTCAAAGAATCCATCGCTACCCGGCATTTGTTGCGCATCGATTCTATCGAGATTCATGACTTGAAGCAATAACTTTCCACTTAATGGTTCCCGTGGAATGTAATTCATGTTTACACCCGTTGCTGGGTTGTTGTACCAAACTTCTAATCTGAATTTTTCTGGTGAAATTCCGAATGATTCGAGGTTATAGACGTTCTTCATCATATTTATCCAAAGCGGGGAAGGATCACCATTCGTTAGTTTCACCAAAGTGATTGAAGACTTTAACATCTTCAACATTAAGGCTTGTGGTGCTGCAATTCCATCTTGTGAAAGTGTACCTACCTGATAGGTTTGTCCGTTCAATGTGTACTCATAAGACACACCCAAAACTTCGGCGTTATTCAGTGACTGCTTCAATGAAATGAATCCTAGACGTGCGTTGTAGGTGTATTCAGAGGGGGTTAGTTTTCGGGCGTTTCCTACACGCTCATAATGAATTCCTTGACGCATTCCATAACCTAAAGCTTGAATGGCGGCATTGGCATTTGAGAAATCTAAGATGTTCTGATTATTGCTTAAAACATTGAAGAGGTTGTTGTTTTCATTGTCCGGATTTTGACGTTGCCCGGGGTTAATCAAAGAAGCGTTATTATAATCTGTTGCCATATATTGGGAGTTCTCACCCAAATCAGTAAATGCCATAATGTTTCTAACATCTTGCGTGTTGGCTTGTTGATTCACCACCCAAACCTCAATACGCGTAATGTTCGCACCACTATTTACAACAGGCAATGAGACTAGAGCATTGTCGTAATTGTCTCTAAAAAATCCCGAAAGGAAGTAGTGTCTATTCGCTTCATAATTGTCTGCTGCGATATCAAAACGTGTGGTTTGCGCACCGCCTTGAACGGTGATTTCTTTTCGTTCACCTTTTTGTTGGGTAAGAATTGTGGTGTTCTTTAACTTTCCCCATTGCGTTTCAATTTTGACCCCGAACAAACCAAGACTGCCGGGCATTAAACTACCGGTAAGCGGCAGTGCTACCGTTCCCATTTCAATTTTACGCATGATTTGGTCTTCATCACCGGTGTATTCCACCTTCATGTTATTCTCAAAATCGAAGGTGCTTTCAGTGTTGTAATTCACCTTTAATTTCATCTTGGTACCGATATTACCAATGACGTTCATTTGAATTTTCTGATCGAAGTTGAAGTTGGTGTTCTTCCTTTGGCGCTCGGGAATGCGAGGGTTTTCAGTGCGTTGAGAATTCAAACCGAAAGTTAATTCGGCCGAACCTTGAGGGCGGATTTCAATTTCATTCGACCCGAAAATATGTTCGAAATTGTCCCCGCCAACTTTAATCACTGGAGCAAATTCTTTGTTCGCTGCAGCCTTGTCGTCTTTGATTTTGTTCCAATACTTGGAAACATTTTTATCGAGTTGAAAATTTAAAAAATCCTCTTGATCCATAGTTGTGGTTCTCCGATAATCGAACTTGTCCCCAACTTTCTGAATAACTTCATAACGACCCGTTTCAGGATTGTATTCAATAGAATAATGAATATTATCGGGAAGGGGAATTTCAATTCCGCCACTGCCTTCATTGGGTGAAGGGGTGTCGACGTTCGGCCAAATTGGCGTTACGGTATCTGGCGCAAACACGAAATTGTGACTTGATTTAGCAATTACTCTCGTTTGAACAGATGTATTTGCCCAAGCCAGCCAACCAGAAACACAAAGGGCCATTACGAAAATGGCTCTTGATAGGAGGCGGAGGACAACTTCTTTCACAATGCTATATCTGTTTCAATACCTGTTTAATAAGCTCTTCCAATGGCAGCTCGCCATTTGTTAGAAGAATTTTATCCAACATTTTTTCAGTTTTGGTTTTGTCTAGGCCCAATTGGGATAGTGCGACTAACGCATCTTGACGGATTGTATTGTGTAATCCTCCAACTTTTTCAACAAAAGTTCCATCTGTCTTCCCCACTTTGTTGTGCAGATCGACTAGAATTCTCTCGGCCGTTTTTTCACCAATACCTTTGATTCTCTTCAAGGAAGGAAGGTCCTTACTGGCGATTACTTGAATTAACTCGTTTACATTTAAACTTGAAAGCACCATTCTGGCCGTATTCGGACCAACACCGCTTACACTCACCAATTTCTTAAACAGTTCCTTTTCTTGGTCTGAATAGAAACCATAGAGCACCAAGGAATAGTCGTTGCCATTGACATGCAAATGCGTGTAAAGCATAACCTCACCGTTATTTGGAAGGGCGGAATAGGTGGCCAAACTAATGTTCAGAAAATAGCCCACGCCGTTGCAATTGATTACGGCATGCACCGGTGATTTCTCGATGAGTTGTCCTGTTAAAGAGTATAGCATATTATCTGTTTAAGGTTCCTTTGGCTTGAGCATCAACCACCGCAACACGAACCATGTTCACAATTTCACGCACAGAGCATCCCATCTGCAAGATATGATAACTCCTTTTCATTCCCAGTAAAATCGGACCTATAACTTCCATTCCAGCTACTTCTTGAAGAATTTTGTAGCTAATATTTCCAGCAGAAAGATTTGGGAAAATAAGTGTATTTACTTTCGAGTCTGCTAATTTCGAAAAGGGAAAATTCTCTTTTCTCATCTCGGCATTAAGGGCAAAATTCGCTTGAATCTCACCGTCTACAATAAGATGAGGATGATTGTGATGAAGAATTGAAACCGCTTTAGCTACTTTCTCTGGATCTGAGCCGTGAGAAGAACCGAAGTTTGAATAACTCAACATCGCAATTCTTGGTGCAATTTTCATTTTAGAAACAGCATCTGCAACCAACAAGGTAATATCTACCAATTGTTCTGCCGTTGGGTCGCGATTTACGGTTGTATCTGCGAAAAACATAGGCCCCTTAGGGGTTTGAACAATATACATTCCGCATACTGTTTTTATGTCCTTTGCTGTGCCAATGGTTTCTAATCCAGGACGAATAACTTTCGCGTAATTGCGCGTCATTCCTGAAATCATGGCATCTGCAACGCCTGTTTCAACCATCATTGCACCAAAATAATTTCGCTCACGCATGATACGAGAAGCTTCTGTTCTGGTGATTCCTTTGCGCATTCTTTTTTGGTAGAAGAACTCGCCGTATTTCTCGCGCTCTGCTCTGTGTGATTCGAGGCGTGGATCAATGATTTCAGCATCACCTAAATCCAAATCGAATTCACGAATTAGTTCTCGGATTTTTGATTCTTCTCCTAATAAGATTGGAATAGCGATTCCGTCGTCTTTGGCCTGCTCTGCCGCTTTCAGTATTTTCGGATTATCGCCTTCAGCAAAAACAACACGCTTTTTATCTTTTCTCGCACGCTCTGAAATTCCTCTTGTGAGCGCATTGTCGCGTCCCATTCTGCCAAGAAGTTCGCTTGCGTAGGCGTCCCAATCTGTGATTGGATTTTTTGCCACACCACTTTCAATTGCGGCTTTTGCAACAGCTGTGGAAACGGCTACCAACAAACGTGGGTCATTTGGCTTTGGAATAATATAATCTTTTCCGAAGGAAAGACTTGTAATGTGATAGGCTTCCATTACCTCTTCAGGCACAGCTGATTTCGCTAAATCAGCCAAGGCTTTAACAGCAGCCAATTTCATGGCATCGTTAATTTTCGTAGCACGAACATCCAAGGCTCCTCTGAAAATAAATGGAAATCCAAGAACGTTATTGACTTGGTTCGGATGATCACTTCTTCCAGTTGCCATGATTAGGTCTGGACGTGCAGCCATGGCCTCTTCGTATGGAATTTCTGGGTCTGGATTTGCCAAAGCAAATACAATGGGATTACTTGCCATTGATTTCAACATATCTGCAGAAACAATATTCCCTTGTGAGAGACCTAAAAACACATCTGCATTTACCAACGCTTCAGCCATGGACTTCTCATTCGAATCAACCGCAAATCTTCTCTTTCTATGGTCAATATCTTTGCGTGATTCGTTGATGAGTCCTTTCGAATCGAACATCCGAATATTAGCGGGGTTCAAACCCAGACCAATCATGGTATTCAGACAGCTTAACGCAGCAGCCCCTGCTCCACTAACGACTATTTTTATTTCACTTAAATTCTTTCCTGCAATTTCCAAAGCATTCAACAAAGCAGCGCTAGAAATAATTGCAGTGCCGTGCTGGTCATCGTGCATAATTGGAATGTCCAACGCCTCTCTCAATCGCTCTTCAATTTCAAATGCCTCAGGAGCTTTAATATCTTCCAAATTAATTCCCCCGAAAGTTGGACTGATATTGATTACCGTTCTCACGAAATCATCGACTTCGGTAGCCTTCATTTCTATATCAATGGAATCGATGTCGGCGAAAATTTTGAAGAGCATCCCTTTTCCTTCCATCACAGGCTTACTCGCTTCCGGACCTAGATTTCCAAGTCCTAGAATAGCTGTTCCGTTCGATATAACCGCAACTAAATTTCCCTTGCCTGTGTATTTGTATACATCGTCAATATTCGCGGCTATGGCCTTAACGGGTTCTGCAACACCAGGTGAGTAGGCCATTGCTAGATCTCGCTGCGTGCTATACGGTTTTGTAGGAACAATTTCCAACTTCCCTTTCCTTCCTAACTCGTGATAATCTAACGCCTCTTTCTTCTTTATTTGCTTCATGTTCTTTCTTTGGTTTGCAAAAATAAAACAACCTCGAATTTCGAGGTTGTCCTTTGCTTAAATCTTTATTGAATTATTCTATAACTACTTTTAACGTCTCCTTTCCTTTTGAAGTTATTAAAGTAAACTGATAAACACCTGCTGCATAATCTTGTGCATTGAGTAAGATGCTTCCTGAATTACCTCTTACAGTCGATGTTTTTACGATTTGACCTTGGAGGTTTGTGATAATCAATTGACCCTCATTTTCACCCACTGGCATTGAATAGTTCATGAAAGTCAATCCTATAATAGGATTACTTCCCGAAAGTTGAAGTTTTGAACCTTGTGACTCCTCAATTCCAATTTCACAGGTCGACTCGTAGCAAAAGCTAACGGTTTGACAAGCCTGATCAGCTGGATTGGCTAAATTAAAGAAGCAATACGTGATGAGAGTTTCGCCGGGATTTCCAAGTGGTTTGTAATGTGCGTAAAACGTATGATTGGTATCGCTTGCTAATATTGTCTGTGCTAAAAGGGAAACATTTGTTGTTTCACCGTAACAAACACCCCAACAGAAATAATTCGAAGTGCCTGCAACTTCAGAAATTATACTTCGGCTGCATTTTACAGAAATCTGAGCACTGGATATATTTGTAACGGGCCATTCGGCAACCATTTCACCTGCCCCTGTTAGTGTAGCAGCAGTTGCATTAACCTGAACAACAGGATTTACCAATTCAATACTTTGCGCCGACACACCTAGGAAAGAGAGCGCGAATCCAAAAAAGAGAATATTTTTTTTCATTTTCCAAAGATATAAAAAGTAATTGGGCGAAATATTTCTTTATATTCGTTGCCCTAAAGTAAACCTATTAATAATTTAATCACATGAAAAAAGCTCTACTATTGATGGTTGTTGCCGTAATGTCGTCAACAATGTCATTCGCTCAGTTGCCTGCTGGATCATTTGGTCAAGATTTCACAATCACAGACCAATTTGGTGTTTCGCACAACTTGTACAACTACTTAGATCAAGGATATACTGTGTATATCGATGTATCTGCAACATGGTGCGGTCCATGTTGGAATTTCCACAACACTGGTGCGTTGGATAATCTCTACGCTAACCACGGACCTGCCGGTGCTCCTGGAGTATCTGCTGCTACTACTGACGAAGTTATGGTTATCTGGATTGACGGTGATGGTGCAACTACTGATGCTGACATGGCTGGTACTGGAACTAACACACAAGGTAACTGGTTAAACCCAACTGGAACCGCTCCTATCGAGTTTCCAATGGCTAACCCAGCTACTGCTGTAGCAAACTCTATCAATAACGACTACGCTATTGGTTATTTTCCAACTGTTTATCGCATTTGCCCTAACCGCATTGTGACAGAAGTTGGCCAATTAGATGGTCCTGGTTTGTATGCAACTCTTCAAGAGTGTCCTCCTCCAGCATCTTTATCTAACGACCCATCTATTTTAAGTTACAATGGTGACCTTGCTACTTGCGGAAACGTTGATGTTGCTGTAACAATCCAAAACAGTGGTACTTCTGCATTAACTGCTTGTACTATCACTGTTACTGGTGGAACTGCTCCTGTGTCTTTCAACTGGACTGGTAATCTTTCTACATACGCTGTTGAGACTGTTAACGTTGGTTCTGTTACTATCACTGGTGCTACAACTTTGAATATATCTATCACTTCTGCTGATGATAACACCACGAACAACGCAACTACAGCTCCTATCGCATTCGCTGCTGATGGAACAACTCACGTTAAGGTTGATATCTTATTCGACCGTTACCCTGAAGAGTCTTCATGGTTTATCTCTGACGATGCTGGAAACGTTGTTGCTTCTGCTGATTACAGTGCTGCACCAATGCCTGCTGACAACTCAACTAAAATTGAAAACGTATACCTTCCATCAACTGGATGTTACACTTTCACTGCTGTTGATGCATACGGAGATGGTTTCTACGACATGCAATGGGGTGCTGCTGCAAACGGACACATGTACGTTACAACAGTAAGCAATTCAGGTTCTACTTTCTCTTCTCTATGGAACTACGATGGATCTTACGACTTCGAAGAAGCTTCTGCTTCTTCTAACGTAAACACTGCAGTAGGTATCGAAGAAGTTAGCCTTTCTGCTGGTGTTAGTGTTTATCCTAACCCTGCTAACGATTTCATCAATGTTGCTTACGGTTTAACGAACAACAGTGTTGTTACTGTAGATGTTATTAACGTTCTTGGTGAGCGCGTAATGACTGAATACGTTGGTAGCCAAGCTGCTGGAAACTACACTTCACGTTTAGATGTTTCTAACCTTTCTGCTGGTGTTTACATGTTGAATGTAACAATCAACGGAACGGTGAACACTGTTCGTGTTTCTGTAAAATAATCTTGAATTTTTCAAGGAAGAAGAGCCGACGATGCGTCGGCTCTTTTTTTTTGGTACAGTCATTGGCTAAAGTTTTTTACTTTTAAAAAATATATTTTATGCGCCTTTCAATTTCACTCTTCTTTTTGCTTCTTTCTTTCGGTATAACTGCACAAGAATCTTTACCTAGCATATCATTGAAAGATTTAAACGGAAAAACAATTAACACAGCCAATCTTGCACAAGATGGGAAACCTACCCTGATCTGTTTTTGGGCCACTTGGTGCAGTCCCTGCAAAAAGGAATTAAACAACTACCTAGATTTATACGAAGAGTGGCAAGCGGAGACTGGCGTGAAAATCATTGCGGTTTCTATTGACGATCAACGATCAGTCATGCGCGTTGCACCCTATGTTAGCAGCGTCATGTGGCCATATGATATTCTTCTCGATAGCAACAAACAATTCGCGCAAGCATTGGGCGTGAACAATGTTCCTCATACTTTCTTGGTAGATGGAACAGGGAAAATTGTTTGGCAACATAACAATTATGCCGATGGAGATGAGGAAGAAGTGCATGAGCAACTGCTCAAATTGAAGAAGTAATTTCACTCATAGCATTTATAAGCCCGAAAGGGCTTTTTTTATTTCCGATTGCGACGTATTTTCGAAGCTGAATGATTCGAATGAAAAAGCTACTTATACTTTCAACCTTGCTTGTTTTATCTTTTGGAGCTCAAGCACAAGGCGATCCTAAAAAAACCGGACAGCTACACGGGAATTTCCAGTTTCTTTCACAACAATACAGTGAAGACAGTTTAATCGGAGCTACCGTTCCACCTGCCACTACAGCCATTAACGGTTTTGGAAATTTAATGTACACCCAAGGAGGTTTTCGTGCAGGAATGCGTTTCGAAACCTACAACAACGCCATTCAAGGATTCAGCGCGCAGAACAGATACAAGGGCACCGGAATTGGAAACCGCTTCATTCAATACCAAGACAGTATTTTCAATGTGACTATTGGAAATTTCTACGAACAATTTGGAAACGGATTAACCTTGCGAACCTATTGGGAACCTAACCTTGGAATTGACAATGCGCTCGATGGTGCCCGATTAATCATTACTCCTAAAAAAGGTATAACCTTGAAAGGAGTATATGGAAGGCAACGTCTTGACTTTGATAGCAGAACAAC
>Ga0114971_10000367_pt1 | contig 28901 bp, 19 predicted proteins | sample M_140625_MF_Meta_FD_87320 | JGI IMG/M metagenome (GOLD analysis project Ga0114971, IMG submission 87320) | Freshwater microbial communities from Lake Montjoie, Canada to study carbon cycling - M_140625_MF_MetaG | ecosystem: Environmental > Aquatic > Freshwater > Lake | place: Lake Montjoie... | reverse complement strand
CCACTGACTGGCGCAAGACGCTCGGCCAACCAACGGAGCGCCCTGGGATGTGGGGCTATTGGCAGTACCGCTCAACGGATGGCTTTGGTTATCACGAGTATCTCCAGTTCTGTGAGACACTCAAAGCGGATGCTCTTTACGTCGCATTTGCGGGGATGACCGTCCACCCGGAAAACAACTGGCCACTCGACAAGATTGACCCAGTGGTGCAGCAGACCCTCGATGCGATCGAGTACGCAATTGGGCCAACCACGAGCAAGTGGGGAGCTCTTCGCGCCAAGAATGGCCATCCAAAGCCGTTTCCGCTCAAGTATGTCGAGATTGGCAATGAGCATCCACCCGCACTCTATGGCGATTACTACGCCGTGTTCCGAAAGGCTATCAAGGCCAAATACCCTCAAATTCAAGTTGTGATGTCGATGTTCTGGAGCGGGCTCAACCAGCCTGCGATAGACCGCGTCGGGGATGCAAATATCGATATCGTGGATGAGCACGCTTACCGTGGCTCTGGGTGGGCGCGCAGCAGCTTTGACTACTTCGACCGCTATCCGCGCAAGGGCTGGGGCATTTACGTGGGTGAGTATGCCCATAACCAGCGTGCCGACTTCAGCGCCGCACTTGATGACTCCCTCTTCCTGATGATGATGGAACGCAACGGCGACCTGGTCAAGATGGCGAGCTACGCACCACTGCTTGCAAATGTCAATAAGCGTGACTGGGGCGTGAATCTCATTGAGTTTGACAGCCACCGTAGCTTTGCACATGCATCGTATTACGTCCAAAAGCTCTTTCGGGAAAACCACCCGGATCACAGTGTCAAGACAACGGTTACAACCACGCCAGCATCCGATCCTAAGGCACCTCTCATGTCCGGTAAGATCGGACTGGGAGCCTGGAACACATCCACGGAGTTCAAAGAGCTTCGTGTCTATGACGCGGAGGGAAAGCTGGTCCACACCGATGACTTTGTGGATCTCTCCGCATTCGATGCGCCTCTAAGCGGCACGTGGTCGGTCAAAAATGGTGTCCTCCAGCAGACCGACACACGGGTAGACCCCGCGATGCTGCTGCTCAAGAGCCCGCTCAAGACCGGCAAGATCACCGTCAAAGCTCGTCGTGTGGATGGCCGTGAAGGTTTTCTCCTCTTCTTCAATGCCGAGAACCGTGATCGTTTCCTGTTTGGAAATTATGGTGCAAATGGCAATGAGTTCACGGCGATTCAGGAGCGTGGCGTCCCGGATGACTGTGCATTCCGCGGTGGGCGCAGCACCCCAGGACCTATCGAACAGGGCCGCTGGTATGAGCTAAGTCTGGTCATCACTGAGAGCCGGGCAGAGCTTTTCTTGGATGGGAAACGCGTCTCTGATGCCCGTGTAGAGAAGATGCCTAGCTTGTTTGCAACCGCTGGTCTTCGTCAGAAAGATGACACGGTTATCGTGAAGGCAACCAACTATAGCGCGCAGCCACGGGAGGCTGAATTTGTCATCGATGGTACGGTCGTGAAGGGTGGGAATGGCCGCCACTTTATCTATCAGGCCAGCGCGCTCAGTGATGACAACTCGCTGGAAAATCCAACCAAGCTTGTTCCGCACGAGAAATCGTTTCCTGTTTCTGGGAATCGCATCACGCTCACCTTGCCACCATTTTCGGTGAGTGTTGTTCAGGTGCCGGTGAAGGCAGTGAAGTAATCGTTGCAGAATGGCCTAAAAATCGAAATGTCTGCGTAGGGGAGGGCCGCTGTGCCCTCCCACGGTTACTTTTTACAAGGCGCTCACGGAGTGGATGTTCCACAGTCGTGCCTATGCCGGCGGACGATTTGTCTTTCTGTTGCGATTTGCGTGCTCGGGTACGCCTTGAGGCCCGCCCATTCCACATTCCACCCCGCATCGCGTTGTCACGTTTTTTCTGTGCCGGGTGTTGAATCTAACTGGTGGATGTCCAAATTCTCTGCGTAGGGGAGGGCCGCTGTGGAATATCGCGGTTACTTTTTGACAAGGCGCTCGCGGAGTGGATGTTCCACGGTCGTGCCTATGCCGGCGGACGATTTGTCTTTCTGTAGCGATTTGTGTACTCGGGTACGCCTTGAGGCCCGCCCATTCCGCATTCCACCGCGCTGCGCGCTGCTACGTTTCTCTGTGTCACGGTGCTGAACTGCTTGGCGGATGCAAAATCTCCGCGTAGCGGAGGGCCGCTGCGCCATCTCGTGGTGGCGATTGTCGAAGCAAACGGTTTATTTTGCATATTCTGCGTAGAGGATGGCCGCTGCGCCCTCTCGCGGTTCACGTATCATTGACTAACCCACTAGGGACTCTTTGGCGCACCCCGCTGACTGGGAAGCTTGGCAACTAGCTCAGCCACGAGTGGAGGGTTTACATTTGCAACATTTGCCGTGCTGTCGATGTCAGTGCGCATGTCATGCAGCTCAATGTCGGTGAAGCCACCCTTGCCATCACACCTTGCGAGAAGCCGATGGGTCGCGCTTCGTACACCAATCGCATTCCCCCAGAAGCTCATCACCGTATCGTTGTGCCGGGTTTGACTGCCATCGAGAACCTTTGCAAAGCTGCGGCCATCCAACGGCGCGGAAACATTTTGAAATGCGGGCTGACAAAGCTCCATAAGCGTTGGGTAGATGTCCGTCGAGCTGATGAGGGCATCGGAGAGCTTGCCAGCTGTTTGCATCCCCGGAAATCGTATGACCAGCGTGCTGTTCGTCGCACGCTCGTAAACGCTGTGCTTGCCCCAAATCTGCTGCTCGCCAAGGTGCCAGCCATGGTCGCCCCAAAGCACAACGATGGTGTTTTTATCCTGACCGGATGCTTTTAGTGCTCCCAGGACTTTGCCAATTTGGCGGTCGACGTAGCGAATACTCGCAAGATAAGCCCGACGGGCATCCACGGCTGCGTCTGGTGAAAGCGGACGCGTTTTCTCCCACGGCATTTTGTACTTGTAAAACTCGCCACTCTCATGCCAGTAAGGGCCGCTTGGTTTCGCACCGCTTGCATCAATGAGCGCACGCGTGTGCTTGATCGCATCCCAGTCAGACTTTGTCCCCGTAAATGGCAGATGTGGCTTGTAAAACCCAACGCCCATAAACCAAGGCTTAGTTGACTTGGTTAGCGTCTGAATCTCATCCATACCCGCTCTTGCGAGAAGAGCATCTGGAAGCGCATCGTCTCTGATGGCGGTGAAATCAAGAATGGCATTGTTGCCTTTGCCGTCCTCACGGTGGCGGCCACCGGGATAGCCGAAAAACACGCCCCAGCCACGCTGCCACTCGCCAAAAGGTGTCGAAAGGCGATCCCACGCATTCGGGAGCTCCGCATGGCCATCCCCAGAGCCATCGTAGCCAAAAACACGGCCATCCGGAGTGTGCGAAATCTTCCCGATACAAACCGTTTCGTAGCCGCTTCGTCTAAACAGCTCTGGCATGGTCTGCGCGCCAGGAAGCGATGCCTGCTTGAATGCAGACCCACCCTGATACATCGCTTCATTGCTCTGTGTGACACCACTCTCTGCAGGTGACCGCCCCGTCAGAAGCGCGTACCGGCTTGCACCACAGGTGGCAACGGCTGCGTAGTGCCGCCGGAACGTCATCGCAGTTTTGGCAAACGCATCGATGTTGGGTGACTGGGCATCCTTGACTCCGTAGCAGCCAAGCTCGGGGCGGAGGTCATCCACGGCGATGAACAGCACGTTGAACCGATTAGTATTGCTGTCTGTTTTGGCTTGCTCTTGAGGTTTATTGCTAAGGGCATTAATCGGCAGTGCAGTGCCGATCAGCGTCGAGAGAACAACACAAAGAACACTGGATTTGAATGCCATAGACAGCCGTTCGGATTTTAGATGACAGAATCCTGCACGGGTGCCGACACGGTCAGATTTTGGTTTACTGATGCATGGCATCTGACATCACGACAAATCGATTGACGCTACGCGGCTTTACCCTAGCGGATGCCGATGATGTAACACGTTTGGTCTCCGATTATGAGGTTGCAAAGACGACACTTGCGGTGCCGCATCCGTACCCAACAGATGGAGCGGCTGGCTGGATTGCTGGACATCCTGCGGAGGAAGAGCGCAATCATACAACCTTTGCCATCACACTGACGGCTACGGGCGAGCTCATCGGTGCGATCACATTGATCGAAAAGCGCATTCACCTACGCGCCGAAATTGGCTACTGGATTGGGCACGCCCACTGGGGGAATGGCTACGCAACCGAAGCCACTACCGCAATCATTAACTGGGGGTTTGCGGAGCGTGGGCACAATCGTATCTTCGCCCATCACTTTGCGGAGAACCCGGCGAGCGGCCGCGTGATGCAAAAGTCTGGAATGACCTACGAAGGCACGATTCGCGACTGCGTACAGAAGGATGGGCGCTTCATCGACACGCCGATGTACAGCATTTTGCGCCGAGAGTGGAAACCATCAACCAAGTGAATGGGCTGCGGTAAACTCGAATCAGCCCACAACCATCACTCCGGACGATGTCGTCCCTGAGGGAAATGACCTGTGCAGAAAACGCATCCACTCGTTGCCGGCATTCTCCCGGCGCTTTTACTGACAGCCGCGGCAGCCGCGCCGCAGGGCACTCCTGCAGGCGTAGACGTATCCGCGTTTGAAGCGAAAATCCGCCCCGTCCTAATCCGCGATTGCATCCCTTGTCACGGAGCATCCCAACAAAAAGGCGGCCTCCGCCTCGATATCGAGCCACAAACATCCGACATCAAGCGCATCAAAGCAGTTCTCACTCGGGGAAATGCTATCCAAATGCCACCATCCGGTGCGCTCACCGCAAATGTAAAAGCTGACATTCTGGCCTGGCTGGACAGTGGCGCTCCCTGGCCGAAAGCAAATGCTTCAAAGTCTGGAGCATCAGATGGAAAACATCACTGGGCCTTCTTGCCTCCCAAGCGCCCACCCGTACCAAACGTCGGCAAAAGTCCGTCTCGCAATCCCATCGATGCCTTTATCAACCAACGTCTCGCATCGACGAAAACCAAGGCATCCGGAAAGGCCGACCTCCGCACCCTCATCCGCCGCGGAACCTACGACCTCACCGGCCTGCCACCAACGCCGCAGGAAGTGGATGCCTACCTCGCAGACAAACGCCCCGGTGCCTGGGAACGCGTGGTCGACCGCCTCCTTGCAAGCCCACACTATGGTGAAAAATGGGGCCGCCTCTGGCTCGATATCGTGCACTATGCCGACACCGCCGGTGAAAACTCCGACCACCCACTTCCACATATGTGGAAGTACCGGAACTGGGTCATCGATGCCTTTAACCGCAACCTTCCATATAACATGTTTCTCCAGCATCAGCTTGCCGGAGACCTATTGGCCGAGAAACTCACGGGAGATGCTGCACGCAATTCTCGCATAGCGACAGGATTTCTGGCTGGGACGCGACGTTTCGGACACGACATCGATGCCGATATGCACCTCACGTACGAGGATGTGATCGACACCACAAGCAAGGCCACACTTGGGCTTTCCCTCGCTTGTGCGCGCTGTCATGACCACAAGTTTGATCCCATCCCGCAGCGTGACTACTACGCCCTCTATGGCATTTTCCAAAGCACGCGCTTTGCTTATCCAGGGTGTGAGCCATTTCAGCAGCCCAAATTTTTGGTCCCTTTGACATCCGCCACAGAGCAGGCCGCCCAGGAAACTGAGCTGCAACAGCTCGAACGCCAGGTGGCAACGCAAGCGGTTGAGCCACGCCCAAATGGCATGGAGGTGCTTGGGACAGCACGCGTCCCGGACAGCAGTTCAACCAACATTTCAACACCTACGGGCAAACCTATCGATGTCGACCTAAGCACCGGGGATGTACTTCTCTTTGAGATCCATCCAAATGGCAATCACGGCGCGGACACAACCCGCTTGGAAGTGAATATCAGCGGCACAGATGCCGGAAAGCCCGCTGCGTGGCGCATCACGGACATTCTAGATACCTTGCCTGGAGATGTTCCATGGAGTGGTCCGTGGATGTTTCTTGATCTAGCATCTGGTTTTAGGGCGCTGGGCGAACGCCTCACGGACATTAGTGGCAAATCAGCTCTGCGTGGATGGCGCAGCGGCGAGACACCAAGCGTCTTTGGCAATACAGCTCATACCGCTGTGGATGTCTGGACATCGCTGCCCGGTAGAAACATTTATGTCCATCCGGGTCCAAAAGGGCCTGTCGGAATCACGTGGACGGCACCATTCGGGGGGAGGTTTGCCGTTTCCGGGGTGGTTGCGGATGTGCACGCCGGCGGGGATGGCGTTACCTGGAGTCTTCACAAAATCACTTCTGGAGTGAAGCTGCTGGCCACCGTAAGAGAATCCTCAACGCGTGTGCGAGCGCTTGAAACACGGATTGCGCAGCTGCGTTCGCAGCGCAGCTCAGATGTCGCATTTGCTTGCATGGAGGGTACTGGAGCGGATGCAAGGTTACAGCTAAAAGGGGACCCGGCGGTGCCGGGTGCAATCGTTGAGCGCGGTGTACCTTCCTTTCTTGGCTTGCCCAGTGGCAAAGTCGCATCCGGGAGCGGGCGGCTGGAACTTGCCAAGTGGATCACCAGCAGGCAAAATCCACTCACCGCACGCGTTTGGGTAAATCGCATCTGGCAAGGGCACTTTGGAACCGGCATCGTGGCGACTCCAAATGACTTTGGTCTTCGCGGCACTCCGCCAACTGATCAGCCACTACTTGACTGGCTGGCAAGCACGTTTATGGAAAATAGCTGGGATACAAAGCGACTGCATAAGCTGCTGATGACCTCTGATGTCTATCAACGCAAAAGTGGAAGTGTGGAGCGTGCGGCGGCGCTTGCTACATTCCCACGGCGTAGGTTGACCGCCGAAGAGCTGCGTGACACCTACCTAAAGGTTTCCGGCGTGCTGGATGCCGAACCGGGTACTGCACATCCCTTTCCCCCTGAGCAGTCATGGGCATTTACGCAGCACACACCATTCGCGGATGACTACGAAACCAATAAACGGAGTGTTTACGTGATGCAAAAGCGGAACCGGAGAACTCCATTTTTTGCCTTGTTTGATGGCCCAGATCCCAACACATCCACAGCACTACGGGATAACACCACCGTACCCACACAGGCTCTGTGGCTCATGAACAGCTTCTTTGTGCAATCTACGGGGGATACGCTTGCAAAGCGCACAACAATCGGGACGGGTGATGTTGATAAGTGGATGACATCCCTGTACCGCACATTGCTTGGAAGGCATCCGTCGGCAGCAGAACGGTCGGATTACTATCTGCTTGAATATCAGCTCTACGATGGCAAATCTGGGGAAACGCCTCGCGCGTGGAATGCATACGTCAAGGCATTGTTGGTCTCAAACGAGGTGCTCTATGTTGACTGATGCTCTTAGTCGTCGTGGGATGCTGAGATCATCCATCCTTGGGACGATGTTATTCTCTGGCCTCCTCTCAGAACTCATCCAGTCTGATGCCCATGCATCCGACAACCCTCTCGCACCAAAAAAGCCGCACTTCAAGCCGAAAGCAAAGCGTGTCATTTTTCTGTTTATGACGGGAGGCGTGTCCCATGTTGATACGTTTGACCATAAGCCGAAGCTGTTCACCGATGTTGGCCGTGAGGTCAAACTTGACCATCCGGAGATCAAGAATCGCCCGGGCTATGAACGCATTTTCCTCAAGCGGCCGCAGTGGGAGTTCAAACGCTACGGACAAAGTGGTATGGACATCAGCACTCTGTTCCCAAATGTTGCGACCTGCGCCGATGACATCGCCCTTATCCGCTCGATGCACACCGACCATTCGAATCACTACAATGCAACACTCGGGATGCACACCGGCTCGTTTGCATTTGCACGGCCAAGTCTTGGTGCATGGGTCAGTTATGGCCTCGGGAGTGAGAACCAGAACCTTCCATCGTTCGTGACCATTGCTCCCGCACAGACCTATGCAGGCTCCCAGGTGTACGCGAGTGACTTTTTGCCTGGTGCGCATCAGGGAACGCGGATTGTGCCAGGGCCAGTCCCAATCGCGGATATCAGGCCGAATGTTAGCAAGAGTGACCAACGTCAGGCACTGAACGCATTGGCGCGTATGAACCAACGCCACGCATTTACAAGAGCTGCTGACCCACAGCTCACCGCGCGAATTCAGTCGTTTGAAACCGCATTTGGGATGCAAATGGCAGTCCCGGATGTCTTTGACTTTACTAAAGAGTCCGATGCCACTCATGCGCTGTATGGCCTTGAACGGGGAAGTACATCCGGATTTGGTTGGCAGTGTCTTGCAGCCCGCCGGCTTGTCGAGCGAGGTGTCCGCTTCGTCGAGCTGATTGATACTGGCTCAAATGGGAACTGGGACTCGCACGGAGACATGATGGATCACGAGCGACTGGCCCGAAATGTGGACAAGCCGATTGAGGGTTTGTTGAAGGACTTGAAGTCGCGGGGGATGCTGGATGACACCCTTGTGGTGTGGACAACGGAGTTTGGGCGGACGCCGTTCAACAACACCGCGGATGCACGTGGACGTGAGCACCACAGCTGGGCATTTTCAAGCTGGATGGCGGGTGGGGGCGCAAAACCTGGAGTGACCTATGGTGCGACGGATGAATATGGGATGCGTGTCGAGACAGATGGCGTCCACGTGCACGACTTTCATGCAACGATTCTGCACCTGATGGGACTTGACCACACCCGTTTGACGTATCGGCACAGCGGGCGTGACTACCGCCTCACAGATGTCTACGGCGAAGTGGTTCACAAGGTTATTCGCTGACAAAGCAAAACTCCCTCTTCGATTGAATCGCCGAGGGAGTTCGTTTTCATGAATAGTGAGTGAGGGCGCTTATCGGCCCATCGGTCCGCCAGCCATGCCCCCTGGAGGAGGTCCACCAGCAGGCATTCCGCCTGGGCCGCCCGGTCCGCCACCCTGCATCTGACCATAGCCGCCACCGCCGCGCATTTGGTTCATCGTTTGTCCACCAGCAGCACCACCACGTCCACCAGCACCACGGGATTCCATGGACCCGGATGCGCTGTATTGGGACCCACCGCCTCGGCCGGCGCCCATCTGCTTCTTCATCTCCGCCATGTAGCGGTTACGATCCATATTAGCCGTGTAGCTGCCGTTGTCCGATTGGATACGGGATGAAATGCCCCATCCAGCAAGTCCAAGAAGTGCGATTGCTGCAATGATTACAACTGGCAGCGGGATTTTGTTGATTTTTTCTGTCATCTTTTTTCCAAACCTTTTCCTTCAGTAATCAGGTAAGTCGATCGGGCAGCAGTGGCAGGTAGCACTTGAGATGTGCCTCCTGGCCAAATAACCTCGATTGAGTCTACCTTTGTGGATCCGCCTAATCCAAATGTCAGCGTCCGCTCACTTTCCGAGAGGAAGCTTCCACCACTACGGACGTATTGCTGTTGCTCTATGCCGCCTGCTTTGACCTTAACACGTGCACCAATTGCATTCCGATTGGTTTTCTCACCAACTAACCGGAGCTTGATCCAGCTGTTATTGTTACCACCATCGTTGCGGAGGAGCAAAAACTTGCCATTGTTATCCACAACCCCAATGTCGAGGTCTCCATCACTATCAATATCGCCATACGCGGCACCGCGCCCGACGATCTGATAGTTCATCCCAGCAGCCTTACTGACATCATTGAACTTCTTGCCCTTCTCATTATGAAAGAGAAGCGGCGCCTGCTTGAATGTGAGGTTGCTTTGGTAGGTGCTGACGATGTCATCCACGTGGCCGTTCGTCGCATAAATATCCTGCCAGCCATCGAGGTCATAGTCGAAGAAGAATGTCGCAAAGGTGACATTTAGGAGGCTTGCGCTGACCAGACCACGGGACTGGGCATTGTTTTCGAACATTCCAGACCCACCCTCCATCGGGTCGAAGAGGGACAGTCCTTCCTCGGCAAAGTTGCCAATCACCAAGCTGAAGTTGCCATCGTTTTTGTAGTCGGCGGCATCGATGCCCATACCAGCTTTCGCTCGGCCATTTTCAGCAAAAGCGATACCGGTCTCGACACCGCGCTCCACGAACTTCTTGCCACCTTCATTTATGAACAGAAAGTTTGCCCAAGTGTCATTACTTACGGCGATGTCAATCCAGTTGTCGCCGTTATAGTCTGCGAGGGCAATTCCGAAAGATTTTCCAACGGCGCAGTCGAGAATGCCCATCGGCTTGCTGACATCCTTGAATGTCCCATTTCCCTCGTTGTGGTACAGCGTGTTGCGCGCACCTTCAAATGTCCCTGGAGGGCAATAGCCGCGAACGCCATTTTTTCCGCAATAGGGATCAAGTGTCGTCGACCATTTGACATATTGGCAGACGAAGAGGTCCAGCTTGCCATCGTTGTCGTAATCCACCCACGCGGCTCCGGAGCTCCACTTGAACTCAGGCTTGAGCCCGGGTAATCCAACGCCCTTTACACCAGCTGTTTTTGTGACATCGGTGAATTTGCCACTAATGTTCTTCAGGAGGCGGTTGTCACCAACCGCGGTGATGTAAAGGTCATCCCATCCATCATTGTCGTAGTCACCCACCGCGACGCCCATCCCGTAGAGAGAAAAGTGTAGGCCCGCTTCCTTGGTGACATTCGTAAACTTGCCCTTGCCATCATTTTGATAGAGGGCGCTGTAGGCTTGCAGCGGGTTCTTGTCCCAAGCCCAGCCAGAGCTATTAATGACCAAGAGATCAGTGTCGCCATCGTTGTCGTAGTCAAAGAACGCCAAGCCCGAGCCGACGGTTTCCGGCATCAGTTTGCGGCCAATGGAGCCATTTTCGTGCTTGAAGTCGATGCCTGCTTCGGACGCGATGCTAACAAAGGTGACCGGTTTAGTGGATGCGGCGGCATCTGTGGATGGCTTGTTGCACCCGGCGATCGAGATAGCCGCTGCCAGAATTGCCGTCAGTGTGATGGTTGTTTGGGTTTGCGTCATTTCTCGGATGCCTCCAATGCGAGCAGCTGCTCTGTGCGTCCGAGGCGGCCATAGAGCTGCTTCAGCAATGTCCGTATCCGCTTGTCTTTAGAATTCCGGCCAATGATACGTTCGTATTCAGCGGTTGCACCGCCGAGATCGCCAGCATCCAGGAGGAAGTCTCCATAGGCTTGGATATCTTCTGATTTTGCTTTTGGACCCCGCGCCCGTGTTCGGAGCGTGTCATGCTTCTGCTCAAACGAGACGTATTTGGTATAGAGCTGCATCATTTGCTGGTTGGACTCTTTATCACCAACCTTTGCATAGACGCGCGCAAGTTCAAGATAACCTGGCCCGTAGCCTGGCTCGAGGTCGATGACATGCTCAAGGCACTGTAAGGCTTTGGCTGCGTCATTGTTTGCCAGATAACACTGTCCCAGTTGAAGCCACGCGAGTTCATCCTGTGGGGCAAACTTGACAGCACGCTCTGTAAGCTCAAGCGATTTCCGGATGCGTTCTGGATTGTCAGAACGGTCTTGATAGAGGCTGCCGAGCGTCTTGAGAAGCGTTGAATCCTCGGGAGCAACAATAAGGGCTGCTTCGAGTTCCTTTTCAGCATCATCACGGTTGCCCGTACGTCGCAGCTGTTCGGCGACTTCGATACTGATGGCAGCACGGCGCTCAGGTGCCATTTCGGCAGCTTTTCGGAGACACGCTAGGCGCTTGGGGAGAGTCTCCTTGGTTTCCGCTTGAAAGTACGCGTATGCGCGTAGCAAGAGGTCATCCACGGTGTTATCTTTGGTGGCTTCCTCGATGGCCGCGACGTATTCTTTGATATTTTTGAGTCCACGGTAGGATTCAGCGACGGCGATCAGTGCCCGGCGCTTCCGCTTCGAGTTGGTCGATTTTGCTGCTTTTTGGGCGACTACTAAGGCTTCTGCAAATGCCCCCCGGAGACCGAGTGCTGTGGCATCCCAATAGTTGGCATCATCCTTGAAGCCAGCCTTCTCGCAAGCACGGGCGGCGCGGTAGGCGGCCGGGTAACCCTGATCGACTGTTGCGATCTGGTCCAGCGCGTAGGCTGCTTTTTTGAAATCACCCCTTCGGGCGTATTCCTGTCCGATGCGTTCGTAGACATCCGGCGCAGATGGATTCAGCTGATTGGCTTTCAGCCATGCCTTCAGGGCGCCATCGTAGTCTTTCAGTCGGTAGAGAATCAGACCATAGAGGTAGTTTGCTCCGGCTTGATCGGGTGCAATGGGAAGCAGCTTCTCGAGGTATCCCTTTGCCTTGGATGCATCGGTATTGTCCATCGCCGTCCGTGCGGCAAGCGTCAGCGCACCGGGGTCATCGGGGGCAAGCTGTAGTAGTTTTTCGGAGAGCTGGCTGGCTGCTTTTTCATCCGCGCAGGAGACAAACGCCATTACTAGGCGCTCGAGGCCGGCGTTATCGGTGTAATCGGGATGCGCGGCAATCCAAGTCGAGAGAACATTACGCGCCGCACCGATACGGCGTGAATCTACATGGAACCCAGCGAGGTTCAACACGGAGTCAACGCTGTCGGGGGCGAGTTTTGCTGCTTTCTCGAGCTCTACCCGGGCTTCTTCCTCGCGTGCGAGGCGGCTTAGGGTACGGCCAAGGATGGGGGAGACGCGGGTGTCGGGAGCTCCGAGGGCGCGTGCTGCAAGGAGGTGTCGCCGTGCAGACATAAACATGCCTTCACGGTCTTCGATGTTTGCGAACTCGATATAGGCATCGATGTCGCTGGGGTCCTTCTTAATGCGTTCCGTGTAGTACTTACGCTTTGTTTCAAAGGAGGCATTAGGCGGCGGTGCAGCCGCCCTGCCGTTCAGTACAAAGTACGTGATCGGCAAAGCAACTGCACTGAGTGCCAAAACACCGGACAGAAGATGAATGCGTCGCAATGGTTACCTACTGTCCGTGTTTATGAACCTACCAAGCGTTCGGGTTGTTGTCGTTTCCACGGGAACTTGAGTCCCCGAAGATATCGTACTCACCACCCCAGTCAGCACGGGAGTCTGCAGATCCATCCGCATGCTTTGCAATACGGGTGATACCTGGGCGAATCCAGAACTGGCTGAGCTTGATTGCCTTGGCATGGCCATCGAAGTAGATGACGTTTGCCATTCCGTTGTGGCGTGCAACTGGAACCTGCGTAGGTTCGTTTCCACCTTCCCAGCTCATACGGAGTGGGTTGTGGAAGACTGCACCGGTACCACCGGACTTGAAGCCACCTGGGCCATTGTAGTTGTCAGGATTTGCAAGGAACGCAGTACGTGCCTTCTGGGATCCGTCGTTCCACAGTGCCCAACCTGGATCAGATGCATCCTTGGTGATCGAACCGGCATCTGCGAACAAAACGATGTTTGCAGGGCGGCTGATACTTGCCAATTCAGTGTTCGATCCGTGACCGTTACCACCCCATGTCGACATCGTGTCGTTGATGGAGTAACCCTTGGACCGGTTGGTCTTGTATGGGTTGTCTTGGTAATGGCTGTCAGCCCAACCTGGACCCTGGAATGCGGTCTGATCAGGACAGAGCTGTGCGGCAAAGTTCTTGGTGTAAGGCTGGATGATGAACGGCCAGAAGCGACGCCAGTCGCGATCCGTTCCATCCGGAGTCTTCCCAATGACGGAAATGTCATATTCCATGTGACCTGGAATAACAGTTTCGTCGTAGTCTTGCATATACATCATGACTGCCAAACCAAGCTGCTTGGTGTTGGACAGACAGGAAATTGCGCGTGCTTTGGCACGAGCTTGTGCAAAGACTGGGAACAGGATAGCTGCGAGAATCGCAATGATGGCGATGACAACCAGTAGTTCGATCAGGGTGAATGCACTGGTACGTCCAGTGGACTTATGAATAGTATTCATTGACTAACTTCCTACCTCCTTGATAGGCGTGTCCGGCAACCATCGCCGAACCGCGGATCTGTGTATAAGATACCTAAATGACACCTCAATCACATACAAAGTCACGCAACAATGCGAAACGGTGTAAATGATATGCTACGAATACTATTGGTATGTGTCAAGCGTTAATTTACGTGGGTCGTAGAATTGTCAAAGAGGAAAAATCTACGATTTGGCAAAGAGAGATTTATATCTAGGCTGGTAAGTTCGGCTGTCTGCGTTGAACGCGACGACACGTACGTCTTGCATTAGAACTATCTAACGCTTGCCGGCCGTAATATGCCCCCAATAACGCCCCATCCAGTAGGCAAGCAACCAGTCGCTTGGCCGGTCTTCGCGCTCTCCATTACGCCCGATCACTGCAAAGTAAGGCTCTTGGTCCCAGTTACACAATCCCATCTCATCCCGGGGTACCAGCTTGCTCACCTTGACACCATCCCGGCCCGGGACACGGTCGAAGTCAACATCCTCGCGTGAGCGATTATCAACCGTCCACTCAATCTGATCCAGTGGCCACTCACGCAGTGTCGCCATCGCACCAATGAGTGGTACCCGTGAACCGGAATACGTGTTAAAGACAAAGTCATAGAAGGGGATGTTGTCGCGGACACAGCCCTGATGCCATTGCCGTAAGGCCTTAATCGCAATCATCTTCAGATCAGGAATAAGCAAATGGTTGAACAGATTCGGGAAGACCATTGAGAGCAGCTCGTCATTAATGTGCGTTGCCTCACTCGGCGTCACATAGCGAAGGTTGCCCATGTTCTCCGCATAGCCATGTTTTTGAATCAGATCGTTTGCGGCATCCACATACTTCTGCTTCCCTGTCATGTGATATGCCACACCGAGGTGAGAAAAGATTTCCGTTGAGTTTCCGTAGCGTTCCTCGTTCCAATTGGGGTCGCCATTTAGACTCTTTGGTGACCAGTTACCCCAGCGGGTTGCCTTGCCATCGATGTCCTGAAGCACATACCCATTGTCAACAATCCCGCCAATAATCCTGTCGACCAGGCTGGCGACACGCTTTTTATCAGCGGCATCGGCAGCCAGATCATGGAACAGCGCATAGCCATACATATGGCCATCCACTTCATCCGAGCTCGCATCCCGCTTCCATAAATACTTGCCATCCTTTGTCGGAAGCCAGCGCTTAGCGATGGGTTTTTCTCGTGGGTCGCGCATCCGCGCTTCCGCGATTTCCTCTGGTGTGAATGTCCGGTCAACTTCGTGAAGCGGTGGCGTACCAACTGGCAGCACCGACCGTGCAATAAAGTGTGGCGTGCCGGTTGCTTCTTGGAGAATCTCCATCGCACGGAATGCCGCACGCGCATTTGCCTTTGCACGCGGATCCTTGGTCACGGCGTAGCGCAGCGACTCGATCGCCATGTACATCCCGGTGTGCTCGCCATCATTGTCATCATCCTCGATAAAGCTCTCCGACAGATCGCCACGCTTCTTCAGTACCGCAGGCCCGACAAGCCCCGGTTCGCGGATATGCCGCTTGCGCAGCACGCCAAGGAAGTAATCCGCCTTCGCTTCGAGTGTCATTTTCTTGCGGTGAATGGCATCCACGCCACCCGCCGTCGCGACCCATGCTGTGCCATCCGGCGCGATAGCCACGCCCCGCGCATCATCCGCGAGCAGCCATCGCCGCGAGTGACGCAGCCGGAAACGGTCACCATCAAACCGAACAACCCCAATTCGACTCGGCAACCAGAGTCGACCATCCGCATCCTGAGCCACCGCGCGCAGCTCACGGCAGGGAATTCTCTCCTTCGATGACAGACTCTTTACGCGGGTTCTCCCACGGTAAATGTCGAGGCCACCGGTGCTCGCGATGGCGATATCGCCATTTTTCAATGCTTGAATATCGTGAACATTTGAGCTCAAAAGAACATCCTGGTGGCCTAAGCGTACAACCGGCTTCTTGCCGCTTGGGTCCAGAATGTACAGTCCACTGGATGTTCCCACCCAAATATGGCCATCCAAGGCCATGAAAACTGTGCGGACATTCTGCATCGTGCGGCCAGGCACTTTGGCCCACTTGCTGCCCTTGTTCCAGAAGACGCCATCCGGGCCTGCCGCCACGATAAGACTGCCTTTGGCCGTGACAGCTCCAATTGGAGCTTGCGTAAAGCCTGGTGCTTGTCGAACCTTGCCACCAGAAATCATCCAAAGACCGCTTGTCGCAGCCACCCAAATGGTGCCACTGCCATCGATGCAAATACTGTGACTGCTACCGACCGCATCCGCGCCCTCAGGTTTTACCCACGCGGCACGCACCAAAACACGCGGACCTACTTTGGTCGCAATCCACGGAGTACCTGCTTTGTCGAGGACAATCGCTCGTACATCGTTTTCATCTGCGGTTCCAACCGGCCAAGGCTGGTGGTACTCCTGCCAAAATGGCTTATCCAAAGTCGGAACAGGTTTAATCGTTCGTTGCGTCGCTGCAACCATGTGCGTTCTCCATTCAGCGTCCCGATGCTTGTTGAGCACCAGAATCTACGTCCAAATACGTTGTCGATGTTTGATCATTCGACAATCCGACCGTTCTAAATGCGCGAAGAGCCAAGCCTTCAAGACATCACAAGCTCCGGCGTCATACACGACACATCTTTACTTAACGCCTTTGTTGATGCGAATAAAGTGATCGGCCATCTCAACCGGGAACGGCGTCCCAGGGAACACCGGCTTTGTCGGCATATGACACCTTATACAGTCCGCCACCGGGTTGACCTTACATACCTTTTCTGGCGCACTATGACATTGGACACAGGCCTTGATGTAGCCCGCTTCATCCTTGGATGCATCCTCGTGCGGGTTGTGACACGTCACGCAGCTAAGCTTGTCATTGCTCTTGATAAAGCACTTGCTCTTCGAGAGGCCATACGGCTGAAAACGGTTCGTTGCCTGTTGCGACAGCTTGTCGAGCTTGGCTACCGCCTCAGGTGTGCGGTGGCATTTTCCGCAGGTGTCATTAATGACTTTGCCGCCCTTGTCCGTAAACTTGTTCAACAACAGCCCACGTGTTTTGTCACCGGCTTGCATCGCCTTTGCGTGCGCAGCACCCGCCCCATGACAGGACTCACATCCAACACCGAAAAAGCGTGGCTCAGGAATCAGGCTGGTATCCGGACGAGGCACGGAGTGACACGCTATACAGCGAATCGCATCATCCACGCCGTGCGTCTGCCCAATCGTCTTATTGGCAAAATCTTCCTGTCCAGGTGTCACTCGAAAGCACTTGTCACTTGGGAACCAGGACTGGCGAATCTCAACGCTACCGCCTGGATGAACCGCTAGAAATGTCATCCCGGTCTTGCCGCTGCCAAGCACTAAATCAATGGGTATCGGTACAGGCTGGCCGGTGTCTTTGTTCGGCGCTTCAATAATGAGCTGGCCCTGATCATACGTCACTTTCCCGCCACTTGGAACTTGCCCTTCCGGTGGGGCCAGCGGACCAAGGACATCCGTGAAGCCCTCGTAAAGTGTCTTCATATGACGCGAGCCGTGATGCTTCTTAAACTCACCCGCGTGGCAGGGCTGGCAGGCATCATTGCCAATATAGCCATCCGATGTTGTTGCGGCAGCCAGCTTTTCCTGACTCCAGGCACCAGCTGCTGCATTGCTCTTGTCGATGCGCGGGGCACAAGCGGCAACCGCAAGCACAATGGCAGGTAAAACCAGACAAATAGCAGTACGTATCCGGGACATCATTTCCGCCGAGTATATCGCCGCAACGTTATCGACATCGTGTGGATGAAACCTTCATAACCGAATAGACTTTAGGTATCGACTGGCGCACTGCCACCCACGCCTATCCAACTATCGAGATATTAAGCGGAGACAACCGTGTTCCTTGCAAAAAGCCTTTCCCTGTTTCTCATCACTGCAACCATCTATGCCGCGTCGCCCGTGCGTGCACAGCAAACTCCTGACCGAAATGCCTATCGGGCTCCCGCCGGAAATCGCGTCGCACAAGTCAACCCGGGCGGTGAGACCATCCTACCGAATGGCCGTATCGTCGCACCTCTGGGTGAGCGCAATTATGCGGCACACTCCAACCTGTTTGACATCAATATTTCTCCGAACGGTAAAGCGACCGTTGGGCACACTGAAGGTGGGATGACTATCTGGCAGCGCAATGCCAGCGGAGCAATCCCGATTTCCATTTCGATCGAAAAGTTTGGACTCTCTGGAGCCTTCACGCATGGCGGCGCACAGTACATCGCTTCAAATGGTGATGCTGGTAACGGAATCTCCGTCTACGATGCGACATCCTGGGATCTGCCGGGCATCAAAGCCACACCCGAACGCCCATTTATGGACATCGATCAGGCTCCTCTCTTCACGATTAAAGTCGATAAAGAGGCCTACATTCAGGACATCGTCCTTGCACCTGATGGACATACCGTCTACGCCCTCGATGTCGCGCGGCAACGCGTTGTGGTGTTTGATCTCACAAAGCGTAGCGTCATCGCCGATATCCCCGCCGGTCGCCAGCCCTTTGCCCTCGCTTTGAACAAAGATGGCAGCCGCTTGTTTGTTGCCAACATCGGCATATTTAACTACTCACTCGTGCCCGATCCAAAGCCCGGGACGCCTTTCAGCAAGCGTGGCCTCCGTGTTCCTCCGTTTGGATTTCCAAGCAAAGAAGCCACCAGCGGCGTAGAAACCGAAGGACGATTTGTAAATGGCCTTGGGTCTGCTCGCGTCCCGGATGCACAATCTGTTTGGGCATACGATGTCCGTAACCCGGCAAAGCCAACCATCACGGGCAAGGCAAAGACGGGAATTCTCATCCATGCGCCTGCGGATGCCGGGAAGTCCGTCGGTGGAAGCGCGCCGAGCGCACTCCTCGTCAGCGGCAACACCCTCTGGGTGGCAAATGCAAACAACGACACGATTCAAGCCTTTGATGTCCGCACACTCAAGGTCATCAAGACCATTAAGCTCACACCGACCAAAGCCCTCTCGCGCCTCCGCGGGGTGATCCCAACCGGGATGGCTATCAACCGCAAGGCAACCCGCCTCTATGTCGCCGAAGCCGGCATCAATGCTATTGGCGTTATCGACATAGAAAACGGCACCGTCATCGGGCACATTCCGACCGGCTGGTACCCAACGCAAGTCGCCCTCGGGCCTTTCGATGACAACCTCTTTGTCGCAACCCAAAAGGGTATTGGGCAGGGCCCCGCAGGTCACCTGAATCCCCGCCAAAAAACTGATGAGCGCTTCAATATGGCCGCCATGCCTGGGATGCTGAACGTTCTTCCAACCCCTAAAGACAAAGATCTCCCGGCGCTCACACAAAAAGTGCTCCACTACAACGGTCTCCTCCCTGTCAAAGCCGCACGGCCGGCTGTCCCCGCTGACATCGAATACGTTGTTTTCATCACCAAGGAAAACCACACCTTTGATGGCATCTTCGGCGAACTCAAAGGCGCAAACGGCGAACCGGAGTACGCGCAGCTGGGTGAAAATGGCTGGCTTGCCGCTAAGGGACGCTCCGAGCGGATGCCGATCATGCCCAACCATGTCAAGCTCGCTAAGCAGTTTTCGATCAGCGATAACTTTTATATGGAGCCTGCCGGGTCCGGGGATGGCCACCGCTGGCTGGTAGGCGTCTATCCAAGCATTTGGACAACCCGTGTCTACTACGCTGGCTGGGAGTTTGCGCTGAGCACTACCGCTAAGGGTCGGATGCCTTCGTTTGGTTCAAATGGCAGCCAAATCCCAGAGGATTACCTCGAGAACGGCTCGCTGTGGGAACACCTCGCACGTGGTGGAATTTCCTTCCGTAACTACGGTGAAGGGTATGAGCTCCCGCACAACGATGAAGACACCGTCGATTCAAAGTCCGGCGCGAACATGCTGGTCAACTTCCCGATGCCAAAGGTGCTCTTCGACAACACCTGCTTTGACTTCCCCGCTTTCAATAACAACATCCCGGATATCGTGCGGGCCGACTGGTTCATCGATGACATCGCGAAATACCGCCAGGTGCACAGTGGCAAAATGCCACGCTTCATCAACATTGCCATTTGTAATGATCACGGCGCTGACCCACAGCCAAAGCGCGGCTTCCCGTACACCGAGAGCTTTATGGCGGACAATGACCTTGCCCTCGGACGGATAATTGAGTTCCTCTCCAAGCAGCCTGAGTGGAAGAAAATGGTTGTATTTGTAACACAGGATGACTCCGGCGGGGATGCTGACCATGTCGATCGCCACCGCTCCTTTGTGCTGGCGCTCGGACCGTGGGTCAAACCTGGCTATGTAAGCCATGAGCACACCAGCATCATGAGCATCATCAAAACCATCTACAGAATTTTCAAGCTTGGGCCAAACAACCTCTTTGATATGACGGCAACGGATCTCTCGGACATGCTCAGCTCCAAGCCGACCTTTGCGCCATACAAACATACCAATGTCGACCCGCGCATTTTCAAGCCTGCGGACACGATGGACCCGGATGATCCGAAGTTTGAGAAGCGTCGCGGAGAGCGGCCATCGATGCGGATGGATGATCCAAAGTGGATTGAGCGGATGCGCACGGGTGGGGATGCCGATAAACGCTGAACATCATGAATGCCTGTGCCGCCGGATGACGGGAGAATGCACGCTGTGAAGCTCCTTGAGACATTCTTTTATGATTCTGTGCGGCGCTGGCCGGATGCGATTGCGCTTGACATCCCACCGCCGTTCGGCGCGCAAGCGCCACGGGTGTGCCTGACGTATGCGGAGCTGGATGGCATCGCCGCTACGATCTCTACCCGGCTTGCAGCGCTGGGTGTCGTGCGCGGGGACATCGTCGCAATCCTCACGCCGCGGACAAATCCGCTTGCATATGCCTCCCAGCTTGCCATCAACCGGCTGGGCGCGGCGTACGTAGCGATGGACCCCGCATTTCCCGCTGGGCATATTGGCAGAATCATCTCCGATGCGTCGCCAGCAGCCATCATCACCGACAACAACCTCGCGGATGTACTTGTAACTGTTGGGTTTCCAACTGCGAAAGTGCTCATCGGAACTGCTGTCGATGGAGAACCAGGCGAAGCGCTTGCTGTCATCCCGGAGCGTTCAGAAGCAGACCTTGCCTATCTGATCTACACCAGCGGGACCACGGGTTTGCCCAAAGGCGTGATGATTCCGCACGCTGGAATTTCCAACCTTGTGGCAAGTGACATCGAATATTTCGATATCCAACCCGGCGATCGCTGCGCGCAAGGGTCATCCCTTTCGTACGACTCATCGGTTGAGGAAATCTGGCTGGCGTGGGCGGCGGGCGGCACCGTCGTCGTGATGTCGGATGAGATTGCGCGCCTTGGGCCCGATCTTGTTACGTGGCTGCAGAATGAACGTATTTCAGTTCTCTGCCCGCCGCCGACATTGCTCCGAACGATGGGCTGTGACAACCCGGCGGAGGCACTTCCGGAGCTTAGAATCATTTACGTAGGTGGGGAGGCGCTGCCCCCGGATGTTGTGGATGCATGGGCTCCCAGCCGCCGGCTGGTCAATGGCTATGGTCCGACAGAGTGTTCGGTAACCGCAACGCGTGCCGAGATTTTGCCGGGCTTGCCTATCGTGATTGGCAAGCCTGTGAGTAATCTGGTCGCGCATATCCTTGATGATGCCCTTCAGCCCGTGCAACTTGGTGATGCGGGGGAGCTCTGCGTTGGAGGTCCAGGCCTCGCGCTTGGCTACCGAAACCGCCCAGAGCTGACCGCCGAAAAGTTTGTGGAGCATCCGGAAGTCGGGCGTATCTACCGCACCGGTGACCTCGCACGCATTTTGCCAAATGGCGATATCGACTGCATGGGACGCATCGATGCCCAAATAAAGCTCCGTGGCTACCGAATTGAATTGGAAGCGATTGAAGCAGAGCTGGTGCGCTGTCCCGGTATTCTCGAAGCTGCTTGCCGCGTGCAGGGGAGCGGCGGCCGGGAAGAGCTTGCTGCGTGGATTGTTATGGCAGTTGATGAAATCGACTTTGCTGTGATCCGTGACCAGCTCACAGAACGCCTGCCGTTTTACATGGTGCCGAGTTGCTATGGGTGCATCGATGCGCTTCCGCGGACGGTTGGCGGCAAGGTCAAGCGGGATGCGCTTCCTGAGCAGGCGCCTGGGCTTGGAGATGACCGGACAGTGGTTGGGCCGGAAACGGACTTGGAACGACGTCTTGTGGATGCCGCTGCCATCGTTCTTGATATCCCAGTGGCAACGATTTCCGTGGATGCCGACTTCTTCCTCGCCTGCGGGGGGACATCGCTACTAGCGGCTAAGTGGGTGTCGCGTTTGCGGCAGGATGCACTGACTGCCGGCATCACCGTGCGCGATATTTACGAAGCGAGAACCATCCGAGATATTGCTAGGCGCATTGCAGCGGTCGAACCGGATGGCAGCGAAGCGCAGCCATTTGAGAGTGATGTTGCGAATCCACGGCAGTTTCCACTGTTGATATCCCTCCTCCAAGGGGTGGTCCTGCTCACCGAGTTAGTTTCCGCGGCGCTTGGCGCTGCTTGGTTGGCATCTTTTGCACTACCCGCCATCAACCTTCCACCAGTGATGCTGGCGTTCACAATCCCACTTCTTGGCGTGGCATCCACGTTTGCGTGGGTTGCATCGCTGGTGTTGCGGGCTATCGTTCTTAAGTGGCTGGTCATCGGGCGGTACACACCGGGCGATACAGGGATCTGGACCATTAGTGGGTTCCGCATCTGGCTCGTGATGCACACTGTCCGACAAATCCCTTGGGGGCTGGTTGAGGGTACATGCATCGTCAATGTCATTTTGAGGATGCTCGGTGCACGCATCGGCAAGGGTGTTCACTTTCACCGTGGAAGTCTTCCCATTCTGGGTGGCTGGGATTTGCTCACAATAGGGGATGATGCGGTCATCGGCCAGGATGCGGCACTTGAGCTGTTAGACCTGCAGCGGAGCTGCTACACCATCCAAAATGTCACCATCGGAATTGGCTCAAGCATTGGGACGCGTGCGGTCATCGATGGCGGCGCAGCGCTTTCAGAAGGATCGTATCTTGCACCGCTGTCCGTCTTAAACGCTGGGATAGTTAGCCAATCTGGTCGTACATTCCAAGGAATTCCAGCAGCTGATGTAGGTGAGGCTCCTGATGCTCCAGAACTTCAAGGCGTAAAACCACTTTCTGAAGCTGGCTATGCATTCTTAAGACTCACTGCATCATCAGCCATTGGAGCAGTTGAAACACTCGCAGGTATCATCAGCATTTGGCTGTGTAGTCGCTTGTTTGGCATAAACCTTGTTGCGCTGCTCGACAGTCAAAAGCCAGACCAGCTAGTTGTTACAGCGCTTTGTGCCGCGCTTGCTGCCGTCGCTGCGTTGCCATTGATATTGGTCTTTGAAGGGCTCCTCGCAAGGTTTCTAGGGGCAATCCCAACCGGCAGCTGCTCCCTTCGAAGTATTGCCTTTCTGCGCATTTGGCTGACATCAGGATTGGTGAATTCCGCGAACCGCTGGCTCAGCGGTAGCTTGTTCTGGCCTCTGTGGCTGCGTATTGCCGGGATGCGTATCGGTAGGAGCTGTGAAATTAGTACCCTTGTGGATTTGGTGCCGCAAATGGTGACATTTGATGCCCTTACATTCTGCGCGGATGGCATTTACATGGGAACACCGCTTCTCCTTTCGGGAAGTGTCACGATCGCTCCTGTGCATATCAGTGAAGACAGCTTCTTTGGAAACCATGCGGTGGTGATGCCGGGGACGGAGCTTCCCCCCGATGTCCTCTTTGGTGTCTGCACCGTTGTCGAGCCGGAAAAGGTCACGGCTGGGTCATCCTGGTTTGGTATCCCAAGCTTTGCCCTTCCGAGGCGTGAGATCGTAAATGTGGATGCATCCCTGACGTACGAACCGGATGCCCTTCGTTACACAACGAGACTGTTCTGGGAGCTGCTACGCTTTGTGGTGCCGGCGATTCCCGCTGGTATTTCGGTGCTTTGGCTGGGGATTGTAGTCCGAGCGGACATCCAAGGTGTGCTGATCGCTGGTATCGGTGTTCCCGCTGCCCTCGCTGGCATCGTGCTTTTGCTGAAGTGGCTTCTCCTTGGCAAGGTCAAACCCGGGATTCATCCCCTTTGGTCCTGCTGGTGCAGCCGCTGGGACTTTCTGTATGTCCTCTGGACGGAGTGGGCGCTGCCGGCGCTGTTGCCACTTGAGGGGACGCTTTGGCTGAATGTTTATCTCCGCCTGATGGGGATGAAAATCGGGAAGCGTGTTGCGCTCTCGGGTGGCTTTTCCCAGGTTGTTGATCCCGACATGATTTCGATCGGAGATGATGCAACGGTTTCAGCAATCTTCCAGGCCCACACCTTCGAGGATAGGGTACTCAAAATCGATACGGTCTCCATTGGTCCGGGAGCCACCCTCAGCCACGGAACCGTTCCCCTCTATGGTGCCGTTGTCGGTGCCGGCACCCATGTCACAACCAATAGCGTCATCATGAAAGAGGAAACCCTCCTTCCCGGGAAGACTTATACCGGAGCACCTTGTCAGGCTGTTGGGCCATCCCGTGGACACAAATAACGTCTCCAGCCGCGTTGTATCCCTAGATGCGGCGCGCGGTATCGCCATTCTAATGATGGCCTATGTCCACATGGTGCCATCGGATGGAACAGGGTTTGCCCAGCTTGTCGTAAAAGCTCTCGAAGGCAAGGCCGCGGTGTTGTTTTTTATCCTCGCGGGGATGACGTGGACCCGGATGTCAAACGAACATCCCGTGCGGATTTACCGCCGGGCGGGGTTGTACTGCGTCATCGGGATTTTGATGCACACCACCATTTGGAACACCGAAGTCCTGCTTCCGCTGGGGCTGTGCCTTGCGCTATTTCAGCTAGTTCGGGGAAAAAAACGCATCGGGGATATGCTGGCAATCCTCGGACTTGCCGCCACACTTTTGCTTCCATTAATGTTCAATGGGGACACGGCCATCGATATTATCGAGCAGCCGCGCGAGCTCCTAAAGCCCGGCGGTCTGCTCCGCGCCGCCACGTTTATTCTCTTTACGAGCAGCTATCCTGTCGTTCCATGGTGGAGCCTGGTCTGGTTTGGGAGTCGGATCACAGGAAAGCAGCTCGGAAAACCGCTGAGTGTCGCAGCACTTGGGGCTGTTTTCGCGCTGGCAGGCGTGGCAGTCACCCGAGTGCCTGGCGTCGTCCCCGCCGCGCTGCGCCCGCTCACAGATGTCACATGGACACCAACAACGCTTCCTTTTCTTCTCCAATGCGGAGGCTGGGCACTCATTTTCATCGGCGTCGTGTGCTGGCAAGTGCGGTTGTTTAACATCCTAATCCCACTTGGGCGGATGTCGCTGACCCACTACATCGGGCACATTGTCATCGTATGTGTGCCTCTCTATTCCCGATATCCCGTCTGGATCTGGCCGGTAACGGTTGGCCTCGCGGCTTATGGAATCTGGCTCGCTGGAGCGATTCTCTTGTCGTATTTGTGGATGAAGCGCTACCGGCGAGGACCACTTGAGATGGCCATTACCAGGCTCGTTTCTCGGTGACTATCTACACGGGATTTGTCCAGCTGGCAGAGCTGCCGCAAGGATTTGTCCATGATTTCAGCGAGCTCCTAACAGATCAGGAAGTCAGGTTTTCTGCCCAGATGACAGACTGGGTTCAGCAAACCGAGTGGCGCTGCGGGCGGATTCTCCTACGCTTTCTCATCGCGGATGCATACAGCGTTCCTGTCAACTCAATCATCATTCACACACGTTCCGATGGCCAGATGGTCGCCGAAACGCTCAATGGGCAGGTACGTGTGAGCCATGCGCGCATCCCCGGCGTATGGGTTGGAGCAACGACGCACACGCGGGCTTTAGGCGTTGATTTGGTAAAGCTTGCTGACTTTCCGGTGGATGTCAATGGCGTGGAGCGCAGCGCTGAAGACTGGGCTTTGTTGGAAGCGTTGGCGAAGATGACAACAAAGGGATTAGCGTGGGCACTCTCTGCTGACTGTTACCCGGTTAATAGCTTAATCACAGCTCCGGATGGCGATGCTTACCGCTTGGTATCCCTCCCAAATCTCCCCTTGGATGTCCGTGCGGTGCTGCTTGGACCGGCTGATTTGAACTGGGATGTTCGGGATATTGACATCATTTCCAACATTATTGGTGGTTTCAACTAGTACGTTTCTTGGAGTTTGTGGAATAAATATTACGTAGGAACTTGGTGACTCAGGTACCTACATCTGTCATTAAAGGCGGCAATCGACCACTGCCCACCTGCGGTGGTCTTTTGTTTATCTGTCGACTTACGAGTGGCGGATGGAATCATCCATCACGTAAGGTTTCCTGTCCCAAATCTAAAATCTCTACGAAGCTGCTGCGCTGGTTTGTTGCCTTTATCTGCACGTCTACAAATCAATTCCACATCGACGCTGTGTTTTATCTGTTTCCATCCGTCCATCTTTATTCGCCCGAATGGCGGATGGAATCGTCATCCACTTTGGATACCGTGATGTCACAAGCCGGGACAAGGGAGCACTTCGATGAGACTGGATGAAAAAGTAATAGTAGTAACGGGTGGCGCAAGTGGAATCGGCCTTGCGACTGTCGAGAGGGTTCTGCTTGAGGGCGGACATGCCGTCATCGCGGATTTGGCGGCTAGCCAAGGCGGATTTGAAGCCGAGCGCCTCCGTGCTACGTATCCTGAAAAATGTATTTTCATCGCCACCGATGTCCGCTCCACCGCTGATGCCAACGCGATGACAAAGGAAACCATCGTTGCCTTCGGTCGCGTGGATGGCCTGTTCGCAAATGCCGGCGTCGGGCTCACACACGCCGCAGAATCCTACCCAGATAGCGAGTTCCAAAAGGTCATCGATGTCAACCTGACGGGAGCCTTTCGGACCATCTGGGCGGCGCTGCCACCGATGTACGCGCAGGGCTCCGGTAGCATCGTCACCTGTGCATCCGTTTTGGGCGTGATGGGCCAATCCACCACCGCCGCCTACAGAGCAAGCAAAGCAGGTCTCGTCAACCTCACCCGAACGATTGCCCTCGAAGGCGCAAAGCATGGCGTGCGCTGCAATGCCATCGGACCGGGGTACATCGAAACCCCGATGCTGAACCAGCTCACCGATGAAGCCAAGGAATATGCAAAGTCGCTGCATCCACTGGGCCGGCTTGGCCGTCCGGATGAGATCGCTGCTGCGGTGGTGTTCCTGCTCTCCGATGATGCAAGCTTCATCACGGGAGCCAACCTCCTCGTGGATGGCGGGTTCACAGCAGGGAAAGCCTTACACCGGTAGACTGTCGGCATCTTAGTGACTTCCATTTAGGAGTGTTTTCACGATGTCCGATACAGCATTTACGCCTGTGCTTCCTGAAGTTACGGTCTACATAAATCTACTCCAGCAGAGCACAGGGGAGTGGCGGGGGATGCTGGGCACGGATGTCACCCCTGAGCAACTAGTGCACCAAGCCTATCCCGGGGCGCACAGTATTGGGGCGGTTCTCCTACACATGGCTGATTCCGAGGCCATTTGGACGATGGAAGTGCTCGAGGGCGGTGCGGTCCCGGCTGAACTGAAGGAAGAGCTGCTTGCCGACCATACGGATGTTTGGAATGGCAAGTGGCCTGTCGCTCCGAGCGAGCCGCTTGCGTACTATTACGAAAAGCAGGACCGCGTACGTGAAAACACCCTGCGCGTGCTCGCCGGGCTTACGGACATTGATAAGGATGTCGCCGCATGGGGAAATACCTTCACCATCCGCTGGATTCTCGGGCACATGGTTTCACATGACAGCCAGCACGGCGGACAGACGATTCTGCTCCATGTCGCCCAGACACTCCGCCCTTAGTGCAGGAATTACTATGGATGTAGGTGAAGGTCGTTCCATGAACATCCTCCGCATGGTTCTTCCTATTCTTTGTGCGGTTTGCGCGATATCTGCTGCGCATTCCCAGACACAAGCTCCCACTGTCATCCCGCTCTACCCGCCCGGGCACTCAACGCTCCAAGGGCAAAATGAAAAAGAGATTCTGACCCCACCGGATGCAAAGCCTGGGCAGTACTTCAACATCAAGAATGTCCACAATCCGATCATTTCGGTTCACCTGCCTCCGAAGGATAAAGCTAACGGCACGATGGTGATTGTTGCGCCGGGCGGTGGGCATCGTGAGCTGGGCTGGCCAAACGAAGGTACTCAAATCGCAGAGTGGCTGAATCAACGCGGGGTTGCTGCGGCCGTTCTGAAGTATCGTCTCGCATTCACTCCGGGTTACAAGTACACCGTTGAAGGGGAGGCGCTGCAGGATACGCAGCGTGCATTCCGTATCTGCCGGGCGAATGCCAAAGAGTGGGGCATCGATCCAAAGCGTGTCGGAATTCTGGGGTTTTCAGCGGGCGGAGCGCTCGCTGCGCTCGTGCATATGCGTAACGATGCGGGTAAGCCCGCGGCAACTGATCCAATCGAACGACAGGGCTGCCGACCTGACTTTGTCGCATTGGTCTATGCTGGCTGGAGTCCGATGTACTTTTCGATCCCATCCGATGCGGGTCCCGCATTTTTGACAAGCGCCGGCAAGGATGATGACTTTCACGCCAAGCAAACGGTTGAATACTACAACCTGCTGTTTACGGCTGGCGTTGAGGCCGAGCTGCACATTTATGGACATGGTGGGCATGGAGGCGCTATCAGTGAGCGCAAAGGCATCCCCTTCGGCACATGGCAGGTTCGTTTCGAAGAGTGGATGGCGGATTTGAAGCTGCTCAAGAAGAACTAGTGCTTTGCTAACGAAGAAGCCCTGGAAGGACAAATCGCTGTCCCCCCGGGGCTTTCTCGTTACTCTAAAACGCCTCTAGAACTCAATCACGCTGCGGATTACATTCCCGGTTTCCATGAGGTGGAATGCTTCCTCAATGCTGGTGATTGCTTGGTTTGTAAAACCTGTAAAAAATGAAAAATACCCGGGGAAACGCTTATGTCCCCCCGGGGCTTTCTCGTTACTCTAAAACGCCTCTAGAACTCAATCACGCTGCGGATTACAT
>Ga0114971_10000366_pt1 | contig 28955 bp, 35 predicted proteins | sample M_140625_MF_Meta_FD_87320 | JGI IMG/M metagenome (GOLD analysis project Ga0114971, IMG submission 87320) | Freshwater microbial communities from Lake Montjoie, Canada to study carbon cycling - M_140625_MF_MetaG | ecosystem: Environmental > Aquatic > Freshwater > Lake | place: Lake Montjoie... | reverse complement strand
GCGCTGTGATAGATCATGTAGCTGCTGCGCCTCGCCCTGTTGCAAAGTGCCGATCTTAGTCATTACATCTGTGCTCCACAACCGCGTTTTCCCGTTGTTGATGAGCATGGGAAAGTGCTTCTCTCCATCCCAATAGGGTAGCTCTAGCTTCTTTAGGCTTGCACCGTATATCTCCTTAGAATCCTCATCCACAAACACTAAATAGAACGGCATAGAGTGCTGCGAAGAGAACTTAGCATAGCAATCAAAGTGCTTGCTCTCAATTCCTGTAGCGTTCTTTATGAACCGCATTTTGGGCTTAGTTTTAATATCAAGTGCTATTACGGTACGCTTGTTTTTAATGCACATCATGTCAAAGCTGTGCGGAAAATTTTCCGAGGGCAGGTACACGCACCAGCCCTTAGCTTCAAGATAATGGCGAACAATCTGCTCGCCTATTTTGCCTTTCTTTAAGCATGTATCAAAGTATGATTGCATTGTGCCTTATCTAGCTTTGCCAACCGCAAGATCAACTCGACAGTACTTAGTTTCAGTTCTAGTCTAAGCTCAGTTCTAGTTTCGGGACAATACTAGAATTGCAATTCTAAGCTAGTACTAGAATTTGAATCTAAGCAAGTTCTAGTATTCGAGTTTAAAATCTAGAATTGAATTAATCTAGGATTGCGATAGTCAAAGTATTGACTAGAAGTAGAAGCAGTGGATGCGTTAGGGGGGTTTTAGGGGGGAACGCTAGAACTTGTCAATAGGTAAAGTGAAATATAGTTTTCAGTTAGGTAGTAGGGGTTTGTAATCTTTATGTATTATATTATTAAAACAGTAGTATGTTTCTAGCTTTATAGCTGTGTTGAGGGTATTTGTAGGGTAGCCTTAAAGGCTAGAGGTAGCGTAGTTAGTAGCTGATTTGCCTGTGGATAACCTGTGAATAACCTGTGGATAACTAAGCGGTTATGAAATACAAAACAATAGTGGTTGATCCACCTTGGCAATACGGTAGCTGGGGAAGTGGAAGTGTAAAAGCATTAGTGCAAGGATCTGCAAATAAACCTACTCCGTTGCCTTACCCAAGTATGACGGTTGCTGAAATAAAGGCACTGCCCGTGCAATCCCTAGCAGATGATAACTGCGAGCTGTATTTGTGGGCTACGCAAAAATACCTACCCGATGCTTTTGAGGTGTTAAAATTCTGGGGGTTCAAATACTGCCAAACTTTAACTTGGTGCAAAGCTCCGATGGGTACTGGGCAAGGCGGCGTGTACTGCCCCACTACCGAGTTTATTTTGCTAGGGCGTAGGGGTAAAATGCCCAAAGTTGAGAGAATACCCACAACCTGGTGGGCTGTAAAAAGGCAATCAAGGCACAGTAAGAAACCTGAGCTCTTTCAGGATTTAATTGAAACCGTTAGCAATGCGCCCAGAATAGAACTGTTTGCTAGGAGGCAACGGGCAGGCTGGGATGTGTGGGGTAATGAAGTAAAAAGTAGTATTGTTTTTAATTCGGACTAGATAGAGCTAGCACGGAGCAACGCATCATAATCCAGATGCTTTACCTTCTTTACCTGCCACTTCTTTCCCACCTGACGCCAGGTTACTAGGTATACTGTGCCCTCTGTTGTAATCGCCTTGTACGTTCCAGGCTCTGATTCTCGGGAGCTGATTAACTTGTAATCAGGTAGTATCTGCGAAAGCCGGGTATGCAGCTCAGTAAGATCCAGGATTTTGTTATTCTTCCACATATTATCTTGCAGCCAACCAAAGTAGTACAGCGTTGAGATCATAGCGGCGCTGGTGGCCAATCTTGAGCGATGGTAGCCCCTCTTTAAGTAACGCTGCTAGCGTATGCCGATGAATTTTTAGGTGCACTATTAGCTCCCTAGCTCGTAGTATTATTATCTCTGATTCTATTTTACTCATTTTATATATTCCCATATCTTGTACATTACTGTACATTACTGTAGTTAAGAGTACACTGTAGCGCAGTTTAGAGCAATACAAGGGGGAGCATGTCAACAGTAATAGGTAGCTGGAAGCACAAAGGCATTGAACTAGCGGCTTGGCAGGGCGCTGATAAGATAAGCTTTACATTCCGCAAATCGTATAAAGATAAAGCTACGAACGAATGGAAAGAATCAAAGCATTTATTCCCTGAAGAGGTTGTAGCAGTAGCTGATCTCTTTAAGCGCGCTACCGCCTGGATCTCTGAAACCGGCATAAGCCTAAATCCTGCACACACGTTCTCAAGTGCCAAGGATGTTGTCGATAACATACGCATACCAGGGGCGCACACAACCACCCTAGGAGCCGCTAGGTTGCCTCAAATTATAGATCATGCGCTTCTGGCTAGGGGCTACAAGAGTGCAAGCGTGCTGGGCGATACGTTACGGCTTTGCAATTGGAATAAAGCAGAAGCTCCTAACACCTCCCGGCAGTTTTGGTTACAATCTGTGTACCTTTACGGCGGTACCGGTGATTATTACACGGATTTTGAGCACTGGTCGCAGGTATCAAAAGATGCGTTTGCTACCAGGCAACAGCACTTAGATACCTTGGTTGAGGGAGAGGAGCCTTTAGGGGTGGCCCGGCAGCTTAAAGGGCAACAGTGGGTGGAACATTGGGATGCTGAGAAGAAGAAGTTTGCTTGCTATAATATAGAGCCGTATCTATGAGAATTACATCAGTATGGCAAATCTCAACGGGCAAACACGATGTGCGGCTACATCTGCTAGAAGATGCAGATTACGAGCATGAGGTTAGGGAGCCTGTTGAGCTAAAGGCTTTTGTGGATCAACACTACAAGCTACCAGCTCATGAGCTTGCTAAACTGCTATTAGAATCAGTATTTGACGCAATCAAGGTTGAGGTATTCGACTTTAACCGAAACGGCGTAGTAATGGAGATAGAAAAGATATGAAACCAACACAATCCTGGAAGCACAAGGGTATTGACATTGCTGAATGGCGCAACGAGCGCGGCGTAAACTATACAATACGCAAAACGTACTTTAAAAAAGCCACCGGGGAGTATATAGAAGCTAAATCTTGGTTTCGTGAAGAGCTTAAAGAGCTGTACCGGCTACTAGGCGAGGCTGTTGCTACTTTTGGCGAAGATGAGGCTATGCCAGAGCTTGCTTTTGCTGCACCCGTTGCAGTTAAAGCACCTGTGGTTGCAGCATTTAACGATGACGATATCCCCTTTTAAGCTATGCACAACACGCTAGTCGGGCAGCTAACTAACCACGTATATTGCTTAATTGATTCGAAATATACGCACAAAGTATCAATCGGGTTTATACCGGTCGTTTGGTTTGGGTTAGTTAGTTATCCGGCTAGGGTGTGGGGCTGTACTGTAATGCTAGAAAGTGGCGCTATCTTTCGCAATTTGCCGCCTCACGCCATAGCTTTTAGAGAAGATGCTGTGAAGAATTGGGAAGCCTCAGATGCGCAGTGTTGGGATTGTTACGGCTACGATTTTACAGTTTTAGAGTACGATTATCTCAGGGGGCTTGATTGCAAGGCTATGGCAGGCGCTAAAGAAGAAATGGGCAGTTACTTGTTTACAGTTGCGCCTGTGGCCGATGCGTTTAGTGCGTATCCGGAGCAAGCAAAGGAGTTTGTGTTTATTAAGCTAGATAACGGCAGGCTAACTGTACAGCCTACAAATAACGTAGTGTTTAGAGAGCTAAGTTTTACGGGCAAGGATCTGGAGTTCCCAAAGGGCATTAAACGGCAAATTGAGATTTATACGGCTGAGTAATACAGGAAAATTATGAGCACTGACAATCAAGAACTAATCACTAACCTACTATGCCGAGAGATAGCCGATCTAAAGCTCACAATTAAGATCTTGGAGGAACGCTGCGAATCGCTTAAGCTCCGAGCTGATGAAGCGATACAAAGTATACAAGCAAGGGCCGGAGGAACAAGCGCAGACGATGTTCTTCGACTATTGCAACTGCATGATTCGACAACATCCAGCGTTTTTGGTGGCGTATCATATTCCGAACGAGGGTCGTTGTAGTGTTCAGCGTAGGGTAGCCCTAAAACGTGCAGGGCTACGCAAAGGGATGCCCGATATATGCGTACCGGTTGGCTGCGGTAAATATCATGCGCTCTACATCGAGATGAAGATCAAACCTAACAAGCCATCACCTGAGCAGTTAGAGATCATTAAAATCCTTAATGCCAACGGCAATTACGCTTGTATCTGCTGGTCCGGCGATGAAGCTGTCAAAGTTCTACAGGATTACATAGCGGAGAAACTTTGAGCAAGTTTCGAGTAGATTCATCAGAAATAAGCACAGAGCAACCAGAGAGCGCCGAGCGTAACCTATGGCTAGCTGTAATAGAACGGGCTTTGAAAGATTACTGCTTTTTCTTTGATAGGATACAAGAAAAGGGCACCGACTACTTAACTAAAGGCTGCAAGGGTAAGAAATCATCTCGCAACAAATGCTTGCATGAAATCTCTAGGCTACGCTGGTTTCTGTACGGCATCCCGGCTGAGCCGTTTAATTTAGAGTATTTAATAACAGAGTTATACGATGATAGCGATAATGTACTGCAAAGCATCAGAAGCCATGCAACCAGCCAATTCAAACGCCACATTTTAGAACAACAGGATAAAGGCAAGTTTGATGCTTTAGTTAGTGAGATGTACGGCTTTGTTCCCGAGTGCCCCATAGCTCCGGCAGCAACAGAGAGCACGTTACGGCAACGGCGTAACCGAGTATCCGGCCTGCACCGTAAGAGCTAGCGCTTCTTCTTTTTGTTTATTAGCGACCAAGCCTGGGCGCCGCCGTAAAGCACTAAGCCGGATACTACAGGCTCCGCAGATTGCAAGAATGTAGCGCTATCATTCTCGCTAACGCCAACGGTAATTAAACCGCCAGCAAGTAGCGTTAGAAGATGCCGAACTAATGATCCGATAAATAATCCCATGTTATTCTCCCTGCCTTACGCATTAGCTTCCTAGGATGGTCGCAGTTCCGCTTGAGAGGGTCTACGAACGCCCCAGGTGCAATACAATTCATCCATGCGGCCCAATAGTACCGCACCAGACAATCTCTAGTGTTGGCCTTGTAGGCAGCTAGGTCAACCCCCCTTCCATCTTCCCCATCTAAATCGGCTATGCACGGCTGAGATAAACGAGGGTTGGCTCCATGCTTTTCACACACGGTGTTAAACAAACACCGTTGTTTATACGGGTTGTCAACAGGAACGCAATTAGGCAAATGACGAGATACCAAACCAAGTAATACTTTTCTAGCAGGCGCATATAGATCACACTCTAAACAAGGGGATACATAGCAAGTTAAGTTTGTGGCAAGTTTAATACGCTGCTTAAAACGCATTAAAACCTTGCGAAACTTCCGCATTAACTTACGATCTCTTTTTAATATCTTGGCGCTTGCAGTCCTAGCCGTTTCTCCTGCCAATACTTCATGTTTGCCGCACCTACTGTTTCGCATACAAGGAGAGTTGGTAAGGTGTACACGAATAACCTTGGGCCTAGGATCGGCAAGTATCTTATCAGCACACTTGCAAGGCGATCCAAAGCTATTCTCTATCCAACCGGTAACAATTTTAGGCTGATCCTGCCAGGTTGTTAATACATCTTTGCAGTTCCAAGTTGAGCTACAAAGCCCTAAATAACTAACTCCCCCTTCTGCCTGAGCTGCGCTGCTAATAAATAGTATTAGCGGTAACAGGAATCTATTTATAAAGTACCTTGTCCAGCTTCTTATCAATGCCGCTTAACTTATCTTGCATCGAAGTAAGCTCTACACGAACTACTTGCAGCTCTGCACTAAGTTGGTACTTAGATTGCTCTAGCTCATGTAGCGAGTTTTTAACTGCTCTGTAATCTAACCCTACAACCGATACGACTACGCCTATGGCCGCTTTAACAGCTATGTCAATCCAATAAGCCATGCTGACCACGTCTGCTGCCATCTAGTGTACCCTCCCACCGCCGTAAGCTGATATGATTATTAGATCCACTTCTGGAGTAGTTGATAACAAGGTTATCAGGTACGCCATTGCTTTTTTGCTCTCTGCTATACCTGATTCTGTTTTACCGGCCATTGCAAACTTACTAAACCGCATACCAACTAGTATACATCCGTGTGTATCGTGGTGAGTATTGCCTGCGTGTACAAGTATTTCACTGCGCTCTGGTACGTCTGCAACTTGATAGCATAGGCCAAACTTAGGGGAACGGTGTCTACGGAGCTTGTACTTGCCTTCGGGTATGCAGGAAATCATGCGCTCATTAGCGCGCCAGGCATCCTCTAGCGTTACAAGTTCGGGCGAGCCGTCGATACATAAAACACCGTGTGTGGCGTTCTCATGTTCCGTGACTCGTACCAACCTTAAGTTCATACAGCTTCAAGCACCGCAAGCCGAGCTTCTAAAGCCTCTACTTTACAGCAAAGCTCTTGAAACGCCTTGATTATGCGAGCATCGTTTTTGTTTAGATCAGATAAGGTAAGGAAGCCACCATCACTTTCCCCAACTAAATCGGGGTAAATCTCTTGAACTTCTTGAGCAATAAATCCAAGTTGATGCCCAGATCCATCTTTGTAATCAAATTCCACTGGCCGAAGGCTACATATTGCTTCAAGCTGAGAAGGTAAATCTGTAATGTTCTCTTTAAGCCGAACATCCGAATAAGTACCAAAAGCAGCAGCGCCAGCTCCGTTTGCGTTTATTTGCCCTGAGCCAGCTCCGACATTGTTTACTAGAAATGCAATAAATCTTTGCGATGTAGTTGTATCATTGTCAAATTTACCTATAGTTATTGCGTGAGTAGCAGTATCGCCAGCCCAATCACTGTAAATTGCCGCAGCGCCAGAAGCGCCTATGGAGCTTTTAACATGAAGCCCTGCCTGTGGGCTATTTGTTCCAATGCCAACTCTTCCTACATTGTTTATTCTCATGCGCTCTACGGCTGTACCAGATCCATCGGGAGTAGTAGCAAACGTCATCGCCGTAGGCATGTCGTTAGCAGCGCCTGGAGTTCCGTCTACCGTTGCAATGATATTAGCACCTTGAGTATATCCAGTTCCGTTTGCGCCACTAAAAGTGATTGCCCCAAGAGAATCTCCATTTTGAACAATGGTATTTGTTCCTGCCGTGGTTGAACGTGACTTAGCTAAGTTAATAGTAGCCGCGCTAGTATCGTTTGTGTATCTTACAAACTGAGAAAGATTTGTTGTTAATAGAAAGTTAGTACCGTTATACAACGCTTCGTAAGTTAATCCTGCCACAAGGTTTGAGCTTCCAAAAGTACCCATTGCAAGTTGATTTCCTGCCGACAAACACGTTACTGGAGATGCTATTCCGTTTATTTGAAGCGTAAGCGCTCCTGTACTAGCAAGGCCAGCTATAAAACGAAACGACTGCCCTGCAACATAAGCCGTGATAGCAGGCGTAAGCGTAAGCGTTTGAGCATTAGCTGTACCGCCGGAAGTACCAGCCCAGGTTGTGGTGCTGTTTTGTGTTTGCGATATTACTTGATCGAATCTTGCATAATCCGTAGTTGCTACTGCTGCACCTACTCCGGTATGCCGATAGGTGTTCATCGGCAAATTAGCCGTAGGCGTATTAGTACCATTCTTGGTTAAGGTGGCATTAATCCCGGTTTTAAAATCATTATCTTGCGTATCGTGCCGTCCAGCTTCAATACCAATTAACGCCGCAGCATCATCAACCCAGCCAGTATCGCCGTTAGCCCTAGTAAATATACCACCACTCCATGCCATAACTTACCTACGCTTTGCTCTTGTTAAAAATTGAATCCCAATACTTTGCAGGATCGCTCCGAATCCGGCCCTCATCACTGCGTACTTTCTGCACATAGTTTCTAGTTTCTACAGGAACACTAGTATATTTTAAGATGTTATCCCAGGTTACCTTGCGGCCCTTAGCCTCTAGCCGCGCTATGCTTTTATCTATGTTCCCTGGCCCCCAGTTGTAAGCTGCTAGTGCTATGCTCCTATCTCCGTACTTCTTTATTTGTGCATTAATGTAATCAGATCCGCCACGGATATTCTCGCCTGGATCAAAGGAATCTGCTACCCCTAAATCTGAAGCTGTGCCAGGCATTAACTGCATTAGCCCCTTAGCCCCGGCGCCACTTGTAGCCTTTGGATTGCCCCGGCTTTCTGTGCTAATAATTGCTTGGATTAACGTAGGCTGCTCTAAAATCTGCTGCTTAACATCTCCCTGGCCATAGCTGATAGGCTGCTTGGTTGGTGTGCCACCTACAACTCCTAAAAGCTTTAATGCTTGCGCTAAATTCTCTGGAGTTATTGCCTGTGTAGGTGCTGCTGCTGCTGCTGGTGCTGCGCCTTGAAGTAACATCATATCAGTTAGTGCGCTATTCTTTGCAGCCGTTTCAGCTCTAGGTTGTTCTATGTTCTTTCCGATTATAGCTGCGGTACGCCCGGTGCCGTAGGCTTGAAGCAAATCGCCAAGCTTAGCGCCTAGCTGCTGAGCAAGTGGATCTTCTAACGCTTGGCTAAGAAACTGCTTGCCCTTAGCTGTGCGCGCTACGCTCATAAGCTGGCCTGCTACTGCTGGAATTAAACTACCACTAGCTGCACTAGCGATATTTAAAGATCCTACCCCGTTTGTAGTTCTTATCTGCATAAAAGCATCTTCAACTACATCTGATCCAAGATCCTTAGCTGCTTTCTTAGCAAACAGATCCTTTACTTCTGCTGCTGCGCCCCATGCTTTATTGGTATTAATTATGTTACCTGATACGCTTGAATCTATAAGCCCTTTCTTTGCTAACCTAGTAGCACGATCTTCTATCTCTTGACGCAAATCAGATCTAATTGCGCGCTGCACATCTCGAGTGCTTGCCATAGAATCCCAGGCATAATTTAATCCGGTTTTAGCTTTTTGCAAATCTGCAATAGAACCGCCGTTTTGAAACTGTTCTATAATAGCAGTGCGCTCAGCTTTTACCGCAACTTTTGCTGCATCTTGAGCTTGCCCAGATAAACTATTTATAAATTTATTAGTGGCTTTACTTTGGAATCCTGCAAACGGTTTTGCTACTGCATCGAGCTCATTAAGCTCTCCCATTAACATATCCGACAAGGATTTTTGGTGTTGCACTATGCTGGATATGTTATCAAGTACCTGTGATTCTGCGTTAATAATTCCAGCACTGTTTAACGCTTTAACGGTTTTAGCTACCGGAATATCTGCCGAATCCGCAATCGTTGCCCCCATCTTGGTAGCTTTTTTAATGCTTTGTCCAAGATCACTTGTTGTAATTCCAAAAGATCCCAGCATTAAACGATCCGACTCAGTAGCTAGCCGACTAAGCCCAGCGCCTACACGGTTAGCCACAACCGATCCTGCCGTTCCAATAGCTGCGCCTTTTAGCCCTTCGTAAAGTGGATCGCTAATAGTTGGATCTGCCGATGCGTACCCGGTTAAAAAGCCTTGGGCTGGAACGCTGCTTGCTAGCTGCTGGGCTATCCTGGCGCCAGGAATTACTCGAATAACCTCATCTGCTGCCGTCATTAAAGGAGCTGCTGTGCGCCCAATTACAGGTATAGAAGCTGCTATCTTTGCCCCCTGCGTAAGATTGCCTAGAGCGGCTAAGGGGTTTAGTGCATAGCCCATGCCCCCCTCTGCTACCGTACTAACTACCGGGCGCTCTGCTGTATAAGCTCGTTGCTGTGCGTTAATATCTGCAAGCTCTTGTGCGTAAGTTTTATTGCTAAATAAGGAAGATAGGCCAGCTTCCACGTTTTTTGACAAGCCGTAAGTAGGCCCGGCTAATAGCGATCTGCTTAAGCCTAGAACTTCATTACCTGTAGAACCGTAATCGCTTGCAGCCGTTCCATCCACTAACACTGCGCGCGTAGGTGGAGTTGGAGCACCCATGCTTGCAAACAAAGAGTTAAGATCTAATTCATCGGCCATTATCGACCCTCGTATTTATTGTATAATTCAGCGTATAACGCGTTATCGGCTGGGCTCCAGTTTATACGGCCCTTAGCCATTAGTGTTTTAAGTTGTTGCTGCGCTGCAAGCTTATTAACTGCAATCTGAGGCGATACAGTAGGCAAAGGAGCTTCTAACATCGCCGGGGCTGCTGTTGGGGCTGCCTGCATTTTTGGAGCTGCTGCTGGGGCTGCTGTTGGGGCTGCTGATAACATTGCCGCTATGTTACTTCCCGGAGTTGCTGTTGGGGCTGCTACTACCGTTGATCCCTCATACGGATTATAGCTTCTAGTAGGCGCTACCATAGAGGGGGTTGCTTGCATGTCAACTACTAGGGGAGTTGTAGGTGCTGGCTGGGGTACCGTTGCTGCTTGTTTTGGCGCTTCTTTCTCTGCCTTTCTTGCGGCCAGTGCTCCAAACAATCCCTCTTGCGTTAATTGGCCAGAGGCTAAGTTAGTTAAAATACTATCGGCGCTGGCATCTTCTAGCTCATACCCAGGAACCTTAAACCATTTTTGAGATAGTTCCGCAAAGGTTGAAGCTGGGCCTTCTATCCCAATTCTTTTATTTACTACATCTGCTAAATCTGGCCGCTTAGTTTTTGCTATAACATTCTCGGCTAATTGATTGCGAGTTAAATTATAAGCTTCTGCCCTTGTGTTATATGCGCGCCGAGCAATATCCATGATCTGCGCTCGTTGTTTTATAGTTATAGCGCCTGTTCCATCTATTGCCTTGCCCATAGCAGCTTTAAGCTCTGCGGTTAAGGAAGTTGATCCTGCAATGGCTGCTGCCTCCTGGTTATTTGTTGCCAGATTAGGCTCTATTAATTGTATACCTCCCTTAGCAAAATCAATGTCCGACATAGAAGTAACGTTAGCCACCCCTGCTAACAAGCGTTCTGCTGTGGCTTTTACCTCCATGTATTTAAGGTTTGCTTGGCTATTCCTAAGTTGGTTTTGCGCTTCGGTTAAAGCAGCCTCTCCTTTAGCGCCAAATCCAGCAGATCCAACGCCCGTACCGGCTATTGAAGTTCCATCTAAATTAGTACCAGCATCTATAGCGTTAGTTTTCCTTACCTCTACGTCAGCTAACATCTCTGCTTTAGCGCGTTCTGCTGCTGCAATTGCTGCTGCTGATTGCTGGGCTGCAAGTTGGTTAAACTGTAAAGATTGAGCAAAATTAATAAGCTTAGGATCTTCTTGCATTATTGCAGTGCGCGCTTCATCTGTAATGCCCGGCCTTAATAACTGAGATACAAACCCAGCTTGCGCCAAATTGCTAGCGTTTGCTGATTCTTTAGCTTGATAGCCTAGCAATCCTGCCACTAAAGCACCGCCTAGAACCGCCGCAAAGTTGCCTCCTACAGAACCATAAGGATCTACAAGTGAAGGCAACGCACTAGCAACGCCCCGTGCTGCAATGCCGTAGCCGCTATCGCTTGGCTTATATTGAGCCGCCATTAATGATGCAAATAGATCCTCTCCTGCCATATTAGCTCACAGCTCCAATTACTCCTGCGCCAATTCCTTGAGCCAAGCCTTGAGCAACTGAATTGCCTATTCCCCCACCGCTTTGTTGCCCTGAATTTAATGCGTTTGCATCGTAAAGCAAATCCCTCTTGTATCCATACTCTGCTGCCATTATTGCAAATGGATCTGGGTTAGATCCTCCACCCATCTTGCCTAGCTGCAACCTGTTTTTTCGATCCTTTTCTGCCTGTGCTGCCTCGTACTTTCGTTGTTTCTCGGCTTCTACGCTGCCAAGTTGACCAGCAAAGTATCCTTGAATTGCTTGAAGTTGAGAAGCTGGCACGTTGTACCTAGATAGATCTTGCTCAAATCTCTGCTGTTGCAGTGATCGCCCAAACTGCTCGCCCTGGTACATGCTTTGCTGCCTAGCCTTATCCTGGTTGTTGTAAAGCTGATCACGCATCCTGCGCGCTTGCTCGCCCTGTGGATCTATTCCACGCTCTGCAATCTGCTGCTCCATTGCGCTATTCTCGTACTGAAACTGCTCTTTATTTTGCAGCTCAAATTCTCCCATAACATTATCAACAGCTTGACGATATGTTTCTGCATAATCCCCGGGATTAAACGCCCCTTGCTGTTGAAGCTGGCCAAAGTAATCCATTATGCTTTGGCCCGATTCTGTGCCTATGTTTGTTTGCTGCTGCCCGGGAGTTTGCTCAGTAAACGGTGTAGCAAATTCTTCTCCGGTTTGTATTGGTGCTGGTGGAGCTACATCCTGCTTAGGGGGCTTAACCTTGCCACCCTTCCCAGGTGGAATCTTAACGGTACGCCCTGACCGATCTATTCTGCGGCCCAGCGTGTTGACTAATTCCCCTTCTTTGTTGCGGTAAATGCCGGGAGAAAGCCTTGTTAATCCTAGCTCACTAGGAGATTTACGCTTTCCTGGTGCTGCTTTTTCTACTGGTGCTTTTCCTGCTGGGGGCTTAGCCGCCAAGGGAGCATTGTTTGTAACTTTCCCTTGAGCGTTAGTTAATTGCCCCTTTGCGTTGCGATATATGCCTGGAGAAAGCCTTGTTAATGATTCTTTAGCTGCTGGTGCTGCCTTAGCTGGTGGTGCTGCTTTAGCTGCTGGGGCTGCCTTAGCTGCTGGGGGTTTAGCCGCTAATGCCTTAGCTAAAGTTGCCCCAGTTTTAGCTGGTGGTGCTATAGCTATTGTTGCTTTAGCTGGTGGTGCTGTTACTGCTTTGGCCGCTCTGTTTGCAGCCTCTTTATCTCTCCTATCTGCTGCTGCCCTATTTGCAGCTTCGCTATCTCTCCTATCTGCTGCTGCTTTTGTTGCCCTATTTGCAGCTTCTTTATCTCTCCTATCTGCTGCTGCTTTTTCTGCTGGAGTTTTTCTGTTGGGTGATGCTGGCATAACTATACTTGGCCTCCTATGTCAAACCTTACTTCAAATCCAAGAATCTGTAACGGTGAATCTTTTACGCTTCCAATGAACTTAATGGCAGCCGAATGGCCCTGGCCCCGTACCGCAAATCTATCAAACACATACTCGCTACCGCCCGACCACGGAGATCCCCACGGCGCCCCCCATGCCGTAGCCGTTCCGGGTGTGCTTGTAATTGTATCTGTGTTAGGTAGCTTCTTAAAATCTGTATCTAAGCCTAGCACAAAGCTTTGCCCTCTTTGCGTTTTAAGTAACGGCCTGCAATCCTTAAACGCTTTAAAGTTCCCACGCGCTCCGTAAAAGCTGAAAGCACTACGCAAGGTAAAATTAATGGGGTTGCCGTTATCGTTCTGCCCAGTATCAGCATTAAATACCTTCCCGGTGCTGCCTGAGTAATACAGTGATTTATCAGCCATTGCCATGCTGATTGCGTTGCCTAAATCGTCTAATACATAACGGGTCCAGCCTTTAGTATCCATATCCCAAACTAGCATTGTGGTGCTAGTTTCTGAGGTTGGCACTTGGATTAAAACCTTGTTACCTGCTGGAAAAAACACCCCATGCCACCTATACGAAAATGGGAACAAGTTGGCAGCTTGCGAAATTAACGGGTTAATTTTACCCGACACACTAAGTAACGCCTGTTGTGGATCTGCTTGGAACAACGCAGAAACTGGAACAACACCCTGTTGTGTTAGTATCCACACATCCTGGTTAATTCTCATAAAGGAATTATAACCAAGGGGCTTGCCAATATAAAACCTTGCTACTAGCACCCAATCTGTAGGATCAGACCCAGAATAAAATATAATCTCTCCCTCTGAGCTGCAAGCAAAGAACAGATCCGCAGAAGTTTGCGCCGTTTGATTAGTATAAGATCCGGCAAATAGTAAATATCCACCTTTACTAAATATAGTTTGTAGCTCTTCTAACGTAAGAGCCGATCCACCTACTGCACTTGTAGCTCCATACCAAAGCTGAAACGTGTTCTTTTTAACAAAGTATAACCGCTTTTTATAACTGGATACTGTTACTAAAGTAGAAAGCGTTACCCCGGTAAAGGTAGAATCAACCGTAGTTGCTCCGTTGTAAACCTGCACGGTATCTACGCCGTTGCAAATAAACATACGGTTAGAAAAGATTTCAGTGCTGCAATTAGATGAAGTTAAAGGGGTAGTTCCAGTTACATTGGTGGCAACTCCTGCCGCTATATCCCAAATGCTGGCGCCTGACATAGCCACTAACCGATCTACTCCGCTTTGCAAGGGTAGCGCTCGCAACGTATTAACAGGGGCGCCGCCTGTAATAGTAGCATTTAGTGTGTAACCTTTTCTAACTTCTGGGGCCGATGCTGTTGGAGTGATGTTTATCAATTCCAAAGCGTAAATAGGCTCCATGTTGTCGATAGGGCTAACTAAATCAAGCCCCCCGTAGGGGGGGCTCATGGTAAAGCCTTCAACTGCCATTTTTTAACGTCGCCTGTTTGCGTTATAAGGAACCATATCTTGCATGTTATAATTGCCAAGATTTTGACCCATTCTGCCTGCTGCATTTGCCGCCATTCTTGCTTTAACTTGGGCAGCTATACTATCTGCAAGCCCAAATTTACCACCACCCATGCCGTTAGGATTGTTTGCAGGTAAAGCTATAGATGTAGGATCGTACTGAGGGCCAACCCTAGTTCGAGGATCTACCATGCCAGGGCCCATGTTGCCGCCCATGTTGCCAAGTGGTTGTTGAACCATGCCTCTGCCGCCGCCCATGTTGCCACCCATGCCGCGATCAGGTGGGACATAGCCAGATCTATATCGGCCAGTGCTTTCATCAAAATCTGCACTTCCTCCAAGGTACATCGTATCAGGCTGCATAGCATAAGCCCCACGGCCCATGTTTAATTTATCAATCATCCTTTGATCTGTTCCTCCCATGCCATATCTTCTTGTAGAATCTTCAAGGCCCATATCAAAAGAAACTTCACTATCTTTCTCGTTGCCAAGCGTAGAAGGCATACGATTATAATCACCAGTGCCGCCGGTGTAATCCGGTTGCAACGGCTTAAGCCCCATTGGTGGCTGCGGTAGAGGCGTGTAAACATCTCGAGCTGGCCCCTTTCCCTGCTGCCCTAGTTGCGGTGGTAGCTGCTGCATTGGTGGGCGCTGTGGTAGCTGCTGCATTGGTGGGCGCTGTGGTTGTTGCTGCATTGGTGAGCGCTGTGGCTGCTGCTGCAACGGCCTGCCGCCTTGCCCTACTAGCCGCCCTTGGCTATCACGGTACACGCCCGGAGATAATCTAGTCAGTGCAGGGGTAGCCCGGCCGCTTGATCCGTATTTGCCTGTAACTTCGTTAAAATCTTTGCTGCCGCCAGTGTAAACCATATCTCTGCCAACTGGAGTAGCGCTTGGGTTCTTTGTTAATGCACTTCTTTTTGCCATAATTATCCTTTTTTACCTTCTGATTTTGTTCCGTCGCCTTTTCTGTATGCCTTCTCTAAAGCTTTTCGCATTGTTGGGGCTGTTTGTATTCCCCCTGTATCTGTTCGATACATGCCAGGTGATAGCCGCCTAACGGTGCCTTTATCAGGGCGCACTTCTCTAACTGGCGCTGCTACTGGCGCTCCGGGTGCTCCGGGGGCGCTTGCAGTACTTGGCATCCCTGCAAACAGCCGATTAGCACCGTTTAAATATGCGTCGTATTGCTGTTGATTCATTCGGCCATCGTTAAGCCCTTGATCTAAGTTTTGCTTAATTAAATCAAAGCTAAGCCCTTGCTGCTGTGCAAAGTGTTGCACATTAGCCCTAGCCTTTTCAGCATCATCGCCTGCATTGCTTACTGCTGCCTTAGCGTACCAAGCTGATAGATTGCTATTAACTTTAGGCCCGTAACCGGCTACTAATGCATCTGTTAAATTTACAGTAGTACCCCATGAATTAGGGTTAGCATCTGCAATCTTATCTATTTCCTTCCACTTCATTGTGGAACCATCTTTGCCAAAATCGTAGGCAGAATTATCGGCTAACGTTCCTATGCCTTGCTTATCTAACACCCCAGCATTTCCTAATGCTTTGCGTACCTGATCTCGCTCAAGTTGTGCTTTCCCTTTTCCCGACCCTAAGCGCCGACCAATTGAAGGCATCCCCAATTGCCTTGCCCACAGATTACCACCAATTCCGGTTAGCGAATCAATAGCCATGTTTGTCCAGTCGTCACGCTTTCCACGACCTTTTACAATATCTTTTAAGCCATCTTCCCAAAGAGTAGATGCAACAGCAGCCGCAGCAGCTACGGGCAAAGCAACAGAACCAAACCCAGATAATCCGCTACTAGCAGCAGTACCTCCAGCAGCAGTACCTCCAGCAGCAGTACCTCCAGCAGCAGTACCTCCAGCAGCAGTACCCCCAGCAGCAGCAGTACCTCCAGCAGCAGCAGTACCTCCAGCAGCAGCAGTACCTCCAGCAGCAGCAGTACCTGGGAATAGCGCATTGGCAAGCGCATTAGTACCAACCGCACCAGCTACGGTGCCGCCTATTTGCCCAAGGGCATTATTCCTAGCATTACCAGATGCTCTCTTACGCGCTTCTTCGTTCATCCTTGCCAAGCCGCCCGGCCCCCAGACCATCTCTGCTGCTTGCGGCCCCGAGTATCCCTGGCGCCTAAGATCCTGGTATCGTGCTATTTCTTCTTGGCTTGCCATAGTTAAATACCGCTAAATGTAACTGTACCGTTAAACGCAGAAATTCTTTGATCATTACTACCCCCGGCATATAACCGCTTCCCAGGGGATTGCCTTGAATAATCTTGGTTAAGTTGCAGATCGTAGCGTGGAAGAATCGTAGTTAGCCCATGGATCTCTGCAAATCGCTCTAACATTCCAAGCTGCAACGTTTCGCTATTAAGCACCGATAGATCTGTATCGGCTAAGAACGTGTTATAAACTCCGCTATAGTATGCCCATAGTACGGCGCCATCGGTTACAGTTCCGCTCGTGTGCGTGGGCGGTGTGGCTCCTGAAGTGCCACCAAGCACGGTGCTATAGTAATTACCGTTGTAAAAGCAGTAACTACCTGCTGCAAACACAGTTGTAGTAACCCAAGTTCTAGGCCGTACCGACCGATCCGCAACGTACTCAAATATAATTATCTCGCCTGCTGTTGTAGCCCCTGGGGTTGGGTTAATTAACAACTGGCTATTAGAGATCCCTCGTAGCTGAAAGTTCTGGTAAGTAGTCGGAGTTAATCCAAACCCTCTAATATCTGCATACTCTTGTGGGCTCATTGGCCCAAGTACACGGTACCGGGTGCTCTGATTCCAAAATGTTTCGTAGTGGTACGAAGAGAAATCCCCGGGCAAGGCATAGGAAGCTTGTGAAGCAACTAACGTAATGCTGCCCGAGGCGTAAAGTTGTGGCCACGCGTATTGATTTGCCATCTCTTTACTAACGCGGTTAGCGATAGCAAGGATTTGCTTTGTTGTTGTGTCGGTACTACCAATGACAGTTGAAGCTACGGTATACCCGGCTTCGTTTGCAACAGCTTGTACGTTCTCAATAAGCGTGGCCAATTATTACTCCGTTTCTATGCGAGGGGGTCGGCCCCTGCGTGGTTTAGCTACTTTAGGCTCTGCCCTAGAATCTTCATAATCTAAAACCTCTCGGTACTCTTCTCTTACAGCACGCCTTGAGGATAAAGATCCACCCTCATTAGCATCCACCCTCTGTAATAAAAGCTCTAGCTGATCCTCTAATCGCTGAGTGCGTAGGCGCTCACGCTCTAGTGCTTCCCTGAGCCCTACAACCAAATTCTGGGGAGTGTTTGCTGCTGCTAGCCAATCCTTAGCCTTTTTTACAAAGTGACCTTGTGGGCCCATCCTGCGCTTTACATCATCGTTAGCTTCTGCAAGCTGCTCTACCGTGTTAAATCCCTGGTGCTGAAACTCTCTTAAGGTAGATCCAGGCATTAACGACCACTCGATCAAGGGAGTGCCAGAGGTTACTGTAGAACTTCCATCTATAAAGTTCTTGTACAGCTCTGGGTAATCTTCCTGATCTCGCCTTTCTATTTTCCTTACCGTTTCATCCATTCCAGGGAACTGGATTGATATGGATGGAATAGTATCAAAGATAGGGCGCCCAGCTTCCAGCGATTTATTTACATTCTCAGGATACGCATTAAAGAACTTAACGTTTGCACTACCATATCTGCGCGGTGCTCCCGTTGTTCTTCCTTCTCCTCTTATTTCACTCCAAGGTATTTGTGCCATCTAGTTTTCCCTCTATACACGTTACTATTTAAGAACATACCTCTGTAGACATCGGTATCAGCTTCTATTAGTAGTGCCGATATGTTTACAGAGGGAATCAATAACATACTGTTACCAACTTATGTTCTACCGATACCGATGTTTATGGTGTTCCCCACTTAGCTTGTAAATAATTTTCTACGTTTGTTAAATCTGTGCCAGTTAAAACAGAATTGTATATTAGCATTTCGCCCATAGCCCCATCCCAATGATCGGTTACAACTGGATAATTCCAACTGCCAATAATCATTTGTGCTGTAATTGATGTTGTAGCAGCATTGCTTGCTGTAGTAGCTATTGATGTTTTATTTTTTCGTAAAAATGAATTAGCAGGCCCAAGCCCTGCTGATAACAAATGAAAGCTTGCGTTAGTTAAAGTACCTATTGGCCCAAGAACACTAGGAGCCACAGCAGAACTATTACCAAATCCCCAGAATTTATTTGTAAAATCTACCCCGAATGCTTTTTGTGTTGGAGATGAATTGTGCCCCCAAATTCCCCTATATTGACTATTTGACCATACTGGACGCGAAAGAATAGCAAAAAATGTAAAATTGCTTAAAGTTATGTTCCCTGTAGATAGCAAATACTTATTAGTGCCTCCCCAAGTTACTACTGGCAACCCGTTTTGCCCTGCGGCTGTATAAGTAGGTTGATAGCCCCCGTTTGATTGAGCAAAAGAATTGCTATTTCCGCTTTGATCTGCCCACGCGCTAACAGTCCCCGAAGATTGCGTTATTCCAGCATCTGCTTTAAGCCATACTTGCAAACCAGCAACAGACGCAGGATCAAAAGATGCGCGCGCCCCACCAGGCGATGCAGCTATCCCAATACCTCCGATGCCCATGCCGATCAACACTAGCCAACCTCCGCTAATAAAGAGCAACAATAAGAGTAGCTGTAGTGCTCGTAGCATAAACCTTGCTAGCAAATATAGGTAGTAACGTGCCTGCCGGAACCGTTAGTTGCACAGGCGAAGTATCTCCCTGTGCTAGTACGTTTATAATCCCAGCACCGCCCACCCACAAACCTCTAACGCCCACTAAGGCAGTTGTATCTGAGGTAGTAACAGTAGTTAGCTTGGAAGCTGAGAACATTGCCCCAGGGTTGCTTGGTGTATAATCTGCCATAAATCCTCTGAAAAGGGGGTGCTATACAAGCCACCCCGTAAAACTAAACTGCTTTAGTATGAAGCATAGCAATCCAGTTTGTATTCGACTGACGAATACACTGAAGAGCCTGTGCAGTAGTTACCGTTGTTCCAGTAGCGCCAACAATGGTTGTATTAAGCGTCTGAGAACTTTGAGCATAAACCTTTATGCTGTTAGCTCCATTATTCGCAATATAAACCACTTGACCAACTGGACAATCAACAGGCAATTTTACACCCGTACTTGCTGCTGCTGTTCCAACCAAGTTTACAAACGAGGTAAGAGCAAGTGCATCAGTAATAGTGGTCCCTGCTGCTGTGAGAGAACCAGACGATGACAAGGTAGGAGCCGAAGAAAGCGTTGCAGTAGATACCACCGAAGCTAATTGATCAGCTAACCCCAACCCCATAAGATCATTAATAAGTGCCATAAAATCCTGTAAAAAGAGGGCTTGCTATACAAGCCAAGCCCCGTTTTGGTTATACGTTGCTGTACATAGAACCAGCCGCCTGTATCTCAACAGCTGATCCAGAACCTGAATCAGTTGTTAGACCTACAACACCGGTGATAACGCCAGCTGTAACCGCATCATCTAACACACCAGCCGTTGCCGTTGTGTAAACCTTAGTTGCCGCAACGTACGAAGCCGCTACACGCATCTTAATTCCTTTGCCAGTGCCGCCGCCGCTACCAATAAACACCCAAAGGTATTCACCTGTAGCTGCTGCACATTGTGCAATTCCTACAATCTTAGGAGTAGTGCTTGCAGTTGTGGTTGTAACGGATACAAACAAACCTGCTGCACTAATGATCCCTGCATCAAATGCTGTAACGGCACCTGATGCTTGTACAAACATAAACTCGCCCCGTGTATCAGACCCACGATCCAGCACTTTTGCTGGCGTAATCGTAGGGCTAGTACCGTATGAAGCGGTAGTTTTAATTCCAAATGATCCTGAAGCTGACATAACTCAATTCTCCTTAACTTTAAGTGTAAATTACAGCCTGAAGTGCTGGAGCTGAACAACAGAGGTTGCCTTCCAACAGAATCACACTGAAATATGCATCTTGATCCGCAGGCCGTACCATCTGATCAGCGAGAGGCTTAAAATCTGCCCCACGAACCATATCAAATGTGAAGTACTTAGTGTTTAGCAAACGAATAGAATTGGTTTCAAGCTCTGCTGAACCAAATCCACCATCAAACACAAAGCTGCAACCATCATACTCTAGTGCGCGAAATCCAGAGCTACCCTTTTTAATTGGTGCCGAGATACGCTGAATAGCTGTCATGCTGCTATGTAAGAACTTCCATGCCGATCTGTCGCAGATACCGAGAGTAGCCATATCAGATCCGCGAGTTATCCTTGATAGCGTGTCGGTTACTGTTTCTTGAACGTTAGCTGCTGTTAGTACTGTATTTACTGCAACGTTGCGCGCCCAGGTATTAACTGAACGATCTACGCCACCATAAGTTCCAGAAGATGGGCTAGTGCTGATTGCCTTCTTTAGGCCGTCAAGCTCCAGACCACCTGAACCAGTACCATCGCTGCGTAACGAAGTTGATACGGTATTTTTGATCCTAGCGATAGATCCTTTCATCTTCTCTTCTACTAGATCAAGCAATCGCTCTTCACCACGGTTAGCCCTGCGCTCACGCCCAGAGATAGAAAGTGGCTCATAGCACTGCTTGATAGCAAAGCGGAAAGCTGTAAGCTCTTCGATTGAATCAAGGTTGAAAGAACCGTATCCTGCAAACCATGATCCCTGTGCTGAATCATTGTACAGAACGGTTTTGCGTAGCTCATATCCACCATCTACACGGCGAATGTTGCCCTCATCCTCTAGTGCAGTTAGCACTGGGCTGTGATGTGTTACCTGATCGGCAATATCTGCGCTCTGATCAAAGAGGGTAGCAGTAACTGCTTCTTCTAAAGTTGCCATATATATTAATCCTTATAATGCACCTACGGGCGCACTAGTGGATCAATCTCCGCTAAGCCTGCGCCGTAAGTTATCTCGTATGTTTTTAATCTCTAATCGGGGGGAGCCACTGCCTACGCTGCCCGATATCGACCGCGAAGCTCTTCTGGCTTTGGCGGCTTCATTGCTTTTGGCATTAACCTGACCTGCTGCATCTAACCTATTAGATAGATCAGAGAACATTGGATCACCCCGAACAACGTAATTGTAGGCCGTCTCAAGAATATCGTGAGGGGAGCCACCTTGTTGTGCGAGCGCCTGAACTACGGGGGCCATTTTCTCCTCAAGCTGGGCCGCAGTTTGAGGATCGGTTGCCGTAAATAGCGTTTTGCCTTTCATGAACGACTGTACTAGATCCAAGTTATCTTGAGCAAGCATATTCTGTTCCTGCTGCTGCGTGATCTCTTGTATGCGCTGATCTACTAGCTGAGATACATCAGCGCCCTGCATGTAATTCTGCTGGGGGTACTGCTCATATCCCTGATTGTATTGCTGGTAATCTTGGTACTGTTCTGGCTGCTGATATAGATCCGCCGGGGTAACTCCGTAGGCATCCAACCACTCGAGCGCTGTTTGTACTGGCGACTCGCGCATAGCCATATCCCAGGCTATAGATCTCTCTGTTACTAGCGTAGGGCTTAGGCCCATCTTAGAGTATTCTTCCTTGTACGGATTATATGCGTTGTATAAGCCCTGATTCTCATTATGTAGGCGATCTACTTCTACTTTTCTGCGCTCGTATTCGGTGCGTGTTTCGTGTGCTCTACGGCTAAGATAGCTTTGTAGGATGTGAGTGTTTTCACCGGTTGGCGCCATGAAAGCCGCGCGCTCTTGGGCGTTCATATCTTGAGGTGGAGCAACCGCACGGGGAACGCTAGCATCTTCGTTGCTTCCGGCTGAATCCTGCCTATCTATTTTGGAGCGTGTAGGCTCGATAGCCGTATCTGCCCGGGAGTATTTTGATTCCTCTACCGATTCAAAATTGTGTTCTAAACTGCCTCGTATATCCAGCCCCGACTCTGAATTAACTACGACTGCCTCTGTTGTTCCCTCTTCATCTGCCATTACGGTACCTCTCAATTACTTTAGACGCTAAATCCTTTGCAAACTTGTTTGACATTCTTTCCGCTTCTTTCTCTGGGCTGTACCCACGATCATAAGCATCGCCTATCTCATCCACCCCGGCTGCCTTGTATGCCTGGCGAAGCTTTGCTTTGCTAGTGTAGATCTCCCGTGGGTTAAGAGGGTTCTTTGTGGGCTCCATCTCATCGTGGATGTATTTAAGGCACGGCCCTGAGCCATCATTAAATGGATCATCTTTACCAAACACCCGTTCCCCTAGTGTGCCGAATCGTGTCGGCCAGGCTTTTTCTGTCATATCTGATTAGCTACCAAATGTTGTAGGCGGTAGGTTATTAATAACTATAGGTTGTTGCTGTTCTTGCATAGGCTGTGCGGAGTTCATTGCCATGCGGATGCGCTCTAGCTCCTGCTCTTGGCTGAGCCGCTTTTCTTCCATTAGCTTCTCACTTTCCTTCAAACGTACCGCCATGTTTTCTAGTTCTAGCCGTTGCAGATCCAGCATTGATTGTACACGGTTGTTCTCTTTTATGATCTCTTGCTTGCTAAGCTCTGTTTGCGAGCTTGCCTGTATCTTCATTACCTCAACTTGCAGCATGTTGTTCTTATGCTCTAGCTCCTGCTGTTGTAGCATTAGCTTCTGTTGCTCTAAGAATGAGGTTAGCTCAAACTGCTGCTGCTTAAATTGCATCTCTGCTGCAATCTCGCCTTGGCGTGTTTGAATCTTCATCTGCTCTATCTGCATCTGGGCTTGTATCTGCTGCATTACAGGATCGGGTGGCGCTGCCTGTTGCGATGCTGCCTGCTCCTTTGCTTCTGCTATCTGTGTTATAGTAATTAGCGCCTTTTGGAATACTCCATCTAGTTCTTTGCCGCCCTTAAATCGCCTAACTACGTTCTGTAGTAACGCCATTGTAAAGCCAGCTAAGGGTGGATACTGCTCAATCATGCCCTTCATCTGGTCAAAGAAAGCACCCACGCTGCTCATCATCTCTAGGCCATCGGCCTTTTCCTGTGCCTGATCTAGCGCTACCATGGAATCTGAGGCTATTTCAATGCGGTACGCTAGCTGCTCGCTATCAGATACTAGCTTAAAGATCTCTTCTTTAATCTGCTCTACTGCTGCGCCTGCATCTTCTGACTTATCAGCAACCAGGGGTGCGATTAGGTTGTTAGCGTCTGCAACATCCATGATTACATCAGAGGAGAATTGCCCGGCGATAATGGCGCCAAGCTTCCCGATAGCATCTGAGATAAACTTAGAGAACTGATTTTGCCTAACGATTAGCCCTAGCGATGACCATGAGCTCTCGAGCCTGTTAGCTGTTGCCGTTTTGCTTGCATCACTGGCGCCGCGTAGCAGATCAGATACCTTGAGTGTTTCAAATAGCTGCCCCATTGCCACCTCACGGGCTCCCTGGAGCACCTGGATAGCTGCAACAAACGGCCCTACCTCGAGATACTCGATGCCGTTAGCAGTGCCACCACGGCCCTTGTAGCTAGGCCAGTTCTTAATAGGGGTAAACTTTAGATCCCCGGTGAGGAGCTGCTCGACCTCTGGCCCCATGGTTGCATCATATAAAGCGTTAGTTCGTACTGCCTGAACTAAACCGGCTAGCCGGGTGGTAATGCGCTCAATCTCTAGGATCTGATCTTTAACATGCACATAATCAGATACCGGAATAACGCTATCCGGATCAATTGCTTGGTTAATCATAGAGCAAGGAAAGAAACCTTCAAACTCTATAGGCGGCTCTCCTTGCTGCAGTATCGACTTCTCCCCGTTTGACTGCAGCCAATACACCGACTTGGATGTTTTACACCAAATCTCGTACAGCTCTGCTTTGCCTTCATACGATGCGTAGCTCCTACGCAAATCGTTCTTAATAACAGAGGGGAAAGCAGTATAAGATAAGCTTTTAGCAACCTCTTTACCAAATATCTTAGTAGCCTGATCACGATCTAGGTACGCTCTACGCGCTACCCATTCTATCTCTGATTCGTTGCGAGCATCTGAGGTTAGGAAGTCATCGTACTGAACAACCTCAAGAAAGGCGCGCTCATCATCTTTAACTTCCATTGTAAGCCGGCCAATGATTAGCCCTGAGCCATCATCTAGTAGCTCGAGCCCTTCCTGCTCCTCATCAAAGGGGGCGCCGGTTTGATCAATTAAAGCGCCCGATGCTGGATCTCTAACTAGTGCTATCTCTATTACCTCTTTAGCAAACTCAACATCGTAGCGAGCCCAAAGCGTAGCCCGGCCTGTGAGTAGAAACTGGAGCGCTGAGTTATAACCGACTAAGTTAAAATCAAAGTATTCATCTAGTGCGTACTGTACGTTACGCTCTAGGATTACGGAGCCAAGCTCTGGGATTGTACCCCCTGCTCGCTTGCGTAGTGATACCTGAGCTTTGGGAGTAGATGAGTAATAGGCAGGCAGTAGCGTATTAACACAGTACCACCACACGTTGATTCTGCGCTGTGTATCTGTAAAATCGTGCTGTGCTTTGTAAACTTTAATTGATTCTTTAGACTGCGATACAAACTTTTCGTGCCGGTTAGTAGCTAGCTGTATCTGCGAACTCCAATAAGAGCTGGAGTACTTCTTCATCGCCGGCTGGTTATCTGCTGCCTTACTTGCCATTTATAGCCGTGCCCTTTTGTGTTGACTTCGTGCTTCTGTAATGTATTGGCCAAGTTGTATCACGCCTTTCTTCACTGTGGCTACTTCTTTCTTGTAATCAGAGGCCAAGATGCGTTCTTTGCACAAATATCTAAGGCTGTCGACGGCGTGATCATCTCCTGTCGTATCAAGATCCTCTGCGTTCTTTGGGCACATCTGCTGAGCCGGTAAACTCTCTAGCAAGTACGGGCACGCTGTTGAGATATACAACATAGCAGGGGTTGCCATCAACCGCCTTCGTATCTCTGACCAACCTGAGATGCGATCATTATCTGCGCGCCTGAAGGCTGGGTGCCCGGTGTTAGAGAATACCGAGTTGAACTGATCGGCTATAGATGGGCCACCTTCCTCTGAGAAGATAGAAGGATCGGCTACGGCTATTGGATCCTCTCCTTTGCCTAATTCTGCAATCTTGCGCGCCTGATCTACGTTGTCGACCTGCTTACCCCAAAGCTCTCTATATATAACAACTGAGCCTTTAGGGTAGGCAGCCTCTTTGCCATTATCATCCTTGCCACTGCTTACGGCCCCCCATAATGCAGCAAAGGGCGAGCGAAAGCCCCAATCGTAGCCAAGGTATCTTTGCCAGTGTGTGGGTATCTTAAACGGTGCAACGATATGCCGGGAGCCAAACTCTGGGAAGTAGCTGCCTTCGTGTATACTAAAATCGCCTTCTAACCATGCTCGCACTAGCTCCGGGGAGCCGACCATATGCAAGCGGTCGATATAGCCAGGATCCTTCTGCATTAGTATCTTATTGTCGGTAACCCGGGAGGGTATGTAGACGTAGGGCACCGACTTGTTGTTGGGTAGCTTCCAATCCAGCACCTTCATGCCAAGCGGTGCTGGGTTAATGAACTTTTCTTTAAGCCAGTGATGCCCTGCGCCGCCCGGATTAAACGATAGTATGAGTTGGATGGGTGCGCCACCTGCTGATCTGAGTGCACCGAATAGCTTCCAGATGCAAGCAGGGTTGTTGTATGCCCCGGCTTCTTCTATTGCGGCTTTTAGAATGTTTTGGCCTTGGTACTTTTGGCTATCTGCATCGTTTTCTAGCGGCCTAAATCGTATGCGGCCACCACCCTTAAATACAAACATCTTCTTCTGTTCGTGCCACTCTGTACCGGGTAGCGGTAAGTAGATCTCTTTAGCGCGCTCTATTAGATCATCGGCTTGGGGCATCTCACGGCGAAAGAAAATAAGGTTTGCGTGTTTGCCGTAGCGCTGAGCATCAAGGCCAAACTTACCAAGAATCCCATCAGTTTTGCCCCCACCGCGAGAGCCGCCGAAGCCGATCATTGGTAAGGGGCAACTAATTAGCGCGTGCTGGGGGCCCGGCTGGGGCGCCCAAGAAACTCGTGGGCTCGCTGGTTCCTGTGTTATCTCCATAGGCTTGCTCCCATTCTATTTCGGTTAGTGGCTTGCTTGAAATAATGCTAACGATTGTATTCTCTACGCGCTGCTCTATTGCTGCAAGCCGTGGCGCAAAGTACGGGGCGGCTGCTATTGCTGCATATACTCGCTGCTCTAGCGAGATATCGTGGCCGTCTACTGTATCGCTTTGAGATACGCGAAGTAGAAACTCGTGTGGCAGCTCTCCAGTTATTTTAGCTTTTGAAATAGCTTCGGCTGATATCCTGCCGACTGCGCCCATGGGCCTGCCTGCCCCTTCTCTACGCCCTCCACGCCCTCCTTTTGTCAAGCGCTTTTCCTTTGAAAGTTTGAATTATTATCTTGCTTAATCCATTATTATTCTACTACGCAATTTTTGCATAGCTAAATAGTGCTAAATCTTGCGTTATACTTGTTGTAGTGTGTTACACTAGTGTGTTACTCTATAAACATAAAGAGTGAATAAACACTCAACAACGGAGCAACGATATGGCAACTAAAATCAAAGCAGTTAAGCAGTCGGTAACAATCTTCGGAGAGGTGGCAACCGTAGGTTCTAAGAAACACAAAAAGCTTTTAGCGCGCGAAGCTGAGTATGTTGCTCGCAGCTTGTACGCAAGCAACTACTTTAAAGGGATAGCGCAGCCCATTCGCTAGTTGTCACAGAGTGCCCCAAGGGGCGCTCTATTGACCGCTAACAATTAAGGGAACTATATGGAAATTACAAATCTACATCCTGTATCTATTAGAGTGTTAATCGCATTAGATAGCCTTGGCGAAATAGTTACGGAATCAGAAATTGAGTTATATCGAGCTAATGTAGTAGCTAAGATTGTAGAATCTTACCCAACTGCCAAGATATCTGTAAATATAGAACATCGTATAGATACAACGGTGTTAGTTGATGCTCCAACCCCCACAGATGAGCTTGAAACAGAAACAACCGTAGCTCATTTACTAACTACTGTGTGGAACGACACGGTATGGAACGATTTTGCATAATCTAAATAATTTAACTAATACAGGGAATTATATGAAAGCCATACTATTTTGCATTACACTACTTTGCATCTCATCTGCATCTGCTCAGCAAGATCCTAGCAGCGACCTGCTAGGCCACTACAACGGCGCAAGCGGCGGTATTGTTGGCGGCGCTGTAGGCATAGGGCGGCCCGATCCGTTCTTTGATGCGTTGCTGCTGGCTCAGGTAGCTAGATCGCCTGGCCTTGGCACTACTATCACGCAAGATACTTACACCACGCCCGATCTGCTTAGCATTATAACTGGCAGTAACGGCACGGTAACAAGCACTGTAACCAAGATCTACCCAACCGGGCAGTATCCTGTTTACCCTAATCCGTTCTTTGCGTTACCACCTAGCCGATAAATAACATCTGAATTTTTAACAATGTATAGAGGGAAATAATATGGAAAAGAAACAAGCAAATACGAATATATCGTCGATACATGCAAGCTTTATTGCAGCCCAGGCTGAGTTTGGCGCTGCGGTAAAAGGTGCGGTTAATCCGCATTTTAAGAGCCGCTACGCCGATCTTAGTGCGGTACTTGAAGCTGTGCTACCTGCGCTAAACAAGCACGGCCTGGGGCTACTGTACCGGGTACATGATTGTGATGTGGGTGTGCGCTTGGAAGCCGTGGTTATACATACAAGCGGAGAGGAGCTTTCGAGCGGTATCTTGCATTTACCGGTAGCTAAGAATGATTCGCAAGCTGTAGGGTCGGCGCTCAGCTACGGAAAACGGTACTTAGCCACCGGACTTTTTTCGCTACAAACTGCTGATGATGACGGCCACGCTGCAACTGCTAGCATGAAAGGGATATCTCAGGGAAATATCTCAATTAGTACGCAGGAGATCATGCGTTCATTGGCTCCGGTAGCTGCTCCACCTAAGCCGGTGCGCTACGACATTAGCATTTTAGAGGGCGATACAATGCTAGCTGCTGAAAAGTTCTTGCAGATTAATAACGCTAAGCATCTGGGCGATGGGCGATGGGAATCTCCGGTATCTTTAACCCGGCTAGATAAGTATCAGTACTAGTATGGCTAAGAATACTAAAAAGTACACAACTAGTGGCAACCCCCGGAAAGGCAGCATCCGTAAAACGGTGTATCTTGATCTAGCGTTAATAGAGCGCTGGCGCCAGGTAGCCTTAGAGAGGGGTGAAACTATGACGGCAATAATTAACCAAGCGTTGTTAAGCTGGATAATGCGGTAAAATAAATAGGGGTGTAGCTTGTAAGTAGATTGCAGGCTACGCCCTAAAATAGCGGCGGTTCATACATAGCCGCGCGCTGTGATAGATCATGTAGCTGCTGCGCCTCGCCCTGTTGCAAAGTGCCGATCTTGGTCATTACATCTGTGCTCCACAACCGTGTTTTCCCGTTGTTGATGAGCATGGGAAAATGCTTCTTCCCATCCCAATACGGTAACTCTAGCTTCTTTAGGCTGGCTCCGTATATCTCCTT
>Ga0114971_10000363_pt1 | contig 29071 bp, 28 predicted proteins | sample M_140625_MF_Meta_FD_87320 | JGI IMG/M metagenome (GOLD analysis project Ga0114971, IMG submission 87320) | Freshwater microbial communities from Lake Montjoie, Canada to study carbon cycling - M_140625_MF_MetaG | ecosystem: Environmental > Aquatic > Freshwater > Lake | place: Lake Montjoie... | reverse complement strand
AGATCTTTTAAAGAATGCCAATATTTCAGCCGGTGGCATTTTGCCGATGTGCCAAGACACCGGAACTGCCATCGTCTCTGGCAAAAAAGGTCAGTTTGTTTTAACTCAGAGCAAAGATGAAGTTGCGATTTCAAAAGGTATCTACGATGCCTATACAAATTTGAACCTGCGTTATTCGCAGATGGCCCCAGTTACTACTTGGGAAGAAAAGAACACTGGCAATAACTTGCCGGCCCAGATTGAGATTTATGCCGATAGCGATCACTACGACGAGTACAACTTCTTATTCATTGCTAAAGGCGGCGGTAGCGCTAATAAGTCATTCCTTTATCAAGAGACTAAAGCGATTTTAAATCCGAAATCATTTATGACTTGGCTTGATGAGAAATTGCGTTCCATTGGCACAGCTGCTTGCCCGCCGTATCACTTAGCAATTGTCATCGGCGGCACTAGCGCCGAGCACACCGTAAAGACCGCAAAATTAGCTAGTACTAAGTACTTAGATTCGCTGCCTACTAAGGGCGATGCGGCTACTGGTCATGGCTTCCGCGATTTAGAACTTGAAAGCCAAGTTCTTGAGCTAACTCGCACCCTCGGAATTGGCGCACAATTTGGCGGCAAGTACTTCTGTCACGATGTGCGCGTTGTTCGTCTGCCTCGCCATGGTGCTTCTCTACCAATTGCGATTGCGGTTTCTTGTTCAGCTGACCGCCAAGCCAAAGGCAAGATCACCAAAGATGGCATTTTCCTAGAAGAGCTAGAGCGCGAGCCAGCCCACTTCTTGCCCGAGACCACCGATGAATATTTAAACGATGGCGTGGTCAACATTAATTTGAATCAGCCAATGGAGAACGTTTTAGCCGAACTTTCCAAGCACCCGCTGAAGACCCGCATCTCGTTAACTGGCACTTTGGTTGTGGCCCGCGACTTAGCCCATGCCAAGATCAAAGAGATGATGGATGCCGGCGCCCCAATGCCCGATTACTTACGCGATTTCGCCGTTTATTACGCTGGCCCAGCTAAGACTCCCGAAGGTTATGCATCGGGTTCGTTTGGCCCAACAACTGCCGGTCGCATGGATTCCTACGTTGAATATTTCCAGAGTCGGGGCGGATCAAAGATTATGTTGGCTAAAGGAAATCGCTCAAAGGCGGTTACCGATTCTTGTAAGACTCACGGCGGTTTCTATCTTGGTTCAATTGGTGGCCCCGCTGCCAGACTTGCGCAAGATTGCATTAAGAAAGTTGAAGTTCTAGATTTTGCCGAACTCGGCATGGAAGCTGTTTGGAAAATCGATGTCGTAGATTTCCCGGCCTTCATTGTGGTCGATGATAAAGGTGGCGATTTCTTTGCCGAGACTTCAAAGCCAATCACAATTGGCATGGGCCCTAAGGTTTAACTAGAGCGGCTTAGTACCAGTTGGTGCGCTTGAATTTAGCGAAGGCACCGCATGGGGTTTCGTATCGCTGATCAATATAGTGAAGTCCCCAAGAAATCTGAGTTACTGGGTTGGTGCGCCAGTCGGTTCCGATGGATTCCATCTTGGTAGCTGGTAGAGCCTGCGGAATTCCGTGGGCACCTGAGCGCTTATTGCTGGCGCGATAATTCCACTTACTCTCTTTAGTCCAGAGGCCATCGAGGCACCAATACTGCCGATCGCCCCAACCATATTTATCTTCCATCAAAATCTTGGCAACTTCGCGGGCACCAGCCGGGGTGCGGGCAAGTTCAACGCTGGCGCTGGCTGAGGAAACCAAAGACATGGCCGAAGCCGAAACTGTCACCGAGGAAGAGAGCTCAGTAAAGAGGGCTGCTTCGACAGGAGCGATCTCTGGATCGACTTTGGCTGTTAAATAAACTTCGCCAGTTAAACCATCAACAACATCAGATGCCGGCAAGGTCAGAGATGTCGTGGCTGGAAACTCAAGGCCGTAGGCACTTGGCTGCAGGATTGCCAAACCTAAGAAAGCAGCCACGGTTGCCCAGATCGCAACTGCGCGACGAGAAGAGTTCAAATGAAAACCCACGGTGACTCCTTATCTTTACCTATAAATCTCACCTGGTCGGGTGAGTAACAGGGTTTAGACTGGCAAGGCGCACTGACATCGGCAAATTTAATTACGCGTGAGTCGCAAATTCTAAGGAATGCCACATCTACCGCAGTTGTAAAAGCGCAGGTCACTTAGGCGGAAGTCCGAAATGTCCGATATGTGAGTGTGACATTAAAAAGGGCTCTTTTTGCAGCCCTCTAGCTTCTTAAAAAGTCTGTCTAGCACAAGCCGACTAGTTCGGAATTGGGCCTTCAAGTAGTTCTGTGACAAGGGCGGCTATCGGTGAGCGCTCTGATCGAGTCAGGGTCACGTGGGCGAAAAGTGGGTGGCCCTTTAAGGTTTCGACTACGGCAACAACGCCGTCGTGCCGGCCCACTCGCAAATTATCGCGTTGGGCAACGTCGTGGGTCAGGATCACGCGCGAAGATTGGCCGATGCGCGAGAGCACGGTCAACAGAACTCCACGTTCGAGCGACTGGGCTTCATCGACAATTACAAAAGAGTCGTGCAGCGAGCGGCCGCGAATGTGAGTCAGGGGCAGAACTTCGATTAGCCCGCGGTCAACAATTTCATCGATGACTTGTTGGCTAACCAGCGCACCCAAAGTATCGAAAACGGCTTGGGCCCAAGGCGACATTTTTTCGCCTTCGCTACCTGGCAAGTAACCCAGCTCTTGTCCGCCAACCGGATAGAGCGGGCGGAAAATTACTACCTTCTTATGTAGTCGCTTTTCCATAACCGCTTCGAGTCCGGCACATAGAGCCAGCGCGCTCTTTCCGGTTCCGGCGCGACCGCCGAGTGAAACGATGCCGATATCTGGATCAAGCAAAAGATCGAGGGCAATTCTTTGTTCGGCGCTACGACCATGAAGACCAAAGGCGTTGCGATCGCCCCGAACTAACTGCAGTTGTTTATCGACGGTAACGCGGGCTAAGGCGCTACCTTTTTCGGAATGCAGAACTATGCCGGTGTGCACTGGGACCTGATGGGCGACTTCGTGATCGGCACGATCGGTGGCATAAAGGTCATCGATAATCTGGTGGCCTACATCGATCTCTTCGATGCCAGTCCAACCACTATTGGAAACTAGTTCGGCGCGATATTCCTGGGCCTCGACTCCGACTGCTGATGCTTTAACGCGAAGTGGCAGATCCTTAGTAACTAGAACAACTTGCTTGCCATCTGACATTAAATTCTTAGCGATTGCCAAGATGCGTGAATCATTGGTGCCGTCGCGCAAAAAGCCATGAGGCAGCGAACTTAAGTCGGTGTGGTTTAGCTCGACCGAAAGGGTGCCACCTTCAGGCGTGATCTTTAGTGGGCGATCTAGTCGGCCATGAGTAATTCGTAAATCATCTAAATAACGTAGTGCCGCACGCGCAAAATAGCCCAATTCTGGGTGATCGCGCTTAGTTTCTAGTTCGCCAATTACTGCCACCGGAATGATGACCTCGTGTTCGGCAAATCGGCCTAACGCCGCCGGATCGGCGAGCAGAACGCTGGTATCTAGGACATAAGTTTTTCTATCCGCAGCGCTCAAGAAATTCCTCGCATTCAAATTTGAAAGTGTTCAGAGGTCATATTTAGTTGTTATCGGTGATGAGCAAACGCTAGAACTGCTGATTAATTATTTGCTTTCGACACGCGGTTAGGCAAAGTTAAATCTAAGTGACTTATTTACGCTGACCTATATCTACTTACCCAGGCGACGATGGCGGGTTGAGTAAGAACGAAGAGCTCTTAGGAAATCGACTCGACGGAAATCTGGCCAATAAGCTTCACAGAAATAATATTCAGATTGCGCGCTCTGCCAAAGTAAGAATCCGCCGAGTCGTTGTTCACCTGATGTTCTAATTAATAACTCGGGGTCGGGTTGGCCAGCGGTATAAAGATATTTAGCGATCTCATCTGCCGAGATATTTTCAGCCGCGACGGCTAGATCGTGGCCGTCATTTTTTTCAGCAATTAAATAGCTCTTAACTGCGTCAACAATTTCACGCCGGCCGCCATAGCTAATTGCCACGTTAACTTCTAAGCCATCGCTGCGAATAGGCTTTAGTGAGGCTAATTTGGTGGCTAACCACTCTGGCAATAAATCTAAAGCGCCTACCGCTTTAATGTTCCAGCGACCAGTTGCTGCTAATTCATCAACGGTATTGCCAATGATTTCGAGTAGTGCTGTTAACTCTTCGTCAGTTCGTTTGAAATTATCAGTTGAAAGTAGCCACAGTGTTACGACTTTTACTTCGGCCTCTTCACACCAGCCCAAAAATTCAACGATCTTATTTGCGCCGGCTCGATGGCCATGGGCAGGTGATGATCCGCCCAAACTTTCAGAGTTCGCTTTAGCAAAACGACGGTTTCCATCGAGAATTACGCCGACGTGATGTGGGGTTTGGCTGAAATCTAAAGCCCGAACTAACCGATATTCATAGATCGGGTAAAGCAGTGATTTAATGAAATTACGAATACTGCGATACAACTTTTCGCTCCGTAATAAGGGAAGCAACTGGCAGGGTTCCGGCCAAAATTAAACCGAGCATCTTCATAACAGGCCATTTGGCTTTGCTCGCAAATTGAATCGCAGTCAACACATAGACGGCATAGACCCAACCGTGAATAAATGGAATCCAGGTAACTTTCGCTTTCCAGCTCTCGTTATCGAATAAGTAGGCCACTGGTAGATCAACAAACCAGAGTAAGAGCGACATGATTCCGGCCAAAATCGCCATAGTTCGGTAGCGCTTTACAACGCCGGACATTGCTGGATCTGGGCTCATGAGGTAACTCTACGACGATAGAACGGAAGGTAAAGCACCAAAGCGGCCATCAGCCACCAGATAAAGACATAAGAGATGTGCTGCCAGTAGTAGCCCGGCACCTTGGAATTATCGACTGAAATCTCAAGGCGGGTGCGATCAATTTTGGCACCATCGACGATTTCGCTATTGGCCAGAATGAAACCGTCGTATAGATCAAAGCCCGCAAGACCATCTTTAGTTAATAGCAGCGTGCTATCAACGCGAGCTAAATTATCAGCTGAGTTAGGGCCACGATCTGAACTTTGGCTCGGTTGAAGAACTCCAGTTACGGAAACTTTTTGGGACATTGCAATTTGTGGTTCGGTTAATCGCTCGGCCCAAAGCCCGCGGACTACCAATATTGCTGAATTAGCATCAACTTGTAAGACGCCAACTTCCCACGCAGTCGCGGCTACCCCATCGGATGATTGGTTTTCACTTTTAAAAGTTGCGATGTATTGACCTTTAGTTGAAACGTTTTTTAAGAAATTCCGCGAATCAATTGTTACGCGTGGCTTTGCTAGTGATGTCAGTTCAACGGGTTCGGTAACGGTTACAACAGTTCGAGTAGATGCCTTTAATTCTTGAGCCCGATCTAACTGCCAATTTCCTAGCCCGATAAATGCTCCGGCCATTATCGCTATTCCTAGACCGCTAAGAATGCGTTCGTAGAGTTTAATTCGTTTCGTCCTCGCTACGTTTCTGCATACGGGTATAGCGCTTATAGAAGCTGCGCATAAGAAATACCATTGCGGTGCACAAAACGATCATAGTTAATGAGCCAGCTGCACCGATTTCTACATCTTTCATAACTATTCCTTTGCCGATCGTTAGGACTTGATCTTACTGATTAATAAGAGAGAATACTCTTATGGCTAATGACTTCGATTACAACGATCGATACGGCATAAAGCCTGCTGCTCGTTGGCGCCCAGTCGCGGCTGTTATTTTGCTCGTTGGCATCATCTGGTTACTTTGGGCCGGGTTACATCATGCTCGCCCAGAGATAACCTTTCGATTGATTTCATTTAAGGTTACTAATGATCGTGAAACTGTAATTCGGTTTGAAGCAACCCGACGTGATGCTAATCGCGAACTTACCTGCACGTTAGTGGCCCGTGACTTTGACAAATTAATTGTTGGGCAAGTCGATGATGTGATTCCAGCTGGCCAGGGCTATATCGATCGCAGCACAACCATTCCTACGCGTAATTTGGCTGCCACAGCCACCGTTTTACGCTGTCTTTAAACTCCACTACCCTTTCCTCTTATGAGTTCACAGACCTGGTTAACGCAAGAAGCAGCCGATCGTTTAGCTGCTGAACTTGCCAACCTCGAAACTGAAGGACGCACAGAAGTTATCAAAAAGATCGAAGCTGCTCGCGCCGAAGGTGACTTAAAAGAAAATGGCGGCTACCACGCTGCGCGCGATGAACAAGGCAAGATCGAAGCGCGTATCCGCCAACTAAAACAGATGTTAGAGAACGCAACTATTGGTGCCCCGCCGGCAAGTGCTGATGGCGTAGTCGGTGCTGGCATGGTTGTTAGTGCAATTGTTGCCGGAGATGAAATGAGATTCTTACTTGGTTCGCGCGAAATCGCTACCGATGATCTCAATGTCTATAGTGAAAAGTCACCACTTGGTTCAGCAGTGCTTGGTGCAAAAATCGGCGATAAAGTTTCATACACCTTACCTAATGGCAAAAGTATCTCAGTTGAGATTTTAGGTGCTGAGTTTTTCGCTTAATTGTTAGTTTGATTTATTCGCGTACTTGCGAACGCTTAATGGCACAAAGATTGCCATAATTAATAACATATAAAAGACAGACGTAATCAATGGATGCTCCGATGGAAATGAACCTGCTGTAGCGCCAAATTGATTTTCTAGGCCAAACAATTCGCGACAAGCAGCAACCATGGTTGAAACCGGATTCCATTCCGCAAAATACTGAAGTGGTCTAGGCATGCCAGTTGTTGGTGCAAACGCATTTGATAAGAAAGTAAGCGGGAAAGTAATTAAAAAGCTGATGTTCTGAACTACGCGAGCATCACGTGCGGCAAGGCCAGCGAAAATTCCGGTCCAAGAAAGCGCATAACCAAAAGCTAATAAGAAAAGAAATGCTAAAGCCGTATTTAATAAGCCACCGGTTGGACGCCAGCCGACTGCGTAACCAGCTATTCCCATCACAGTTAAGACCACAATGTTTAGTAATGAGTCGCCCAAGGTGCGCCCAACAACGACTGCAGAGCGCGAGATTGGTAGAGATCTAAAGCGATCGATCAAACCTTTACCCATATCTTCAGCTAAGCCAGAAGCTGTTGCGGCAAGAGTAAAAGCCACTGTCTGCACGAAGATGCCAGGCATCAATAGTTGAACATAACCACCTGGTTGGCCAGTATCAATTGAGCCACCAAAAACATATCTAAATAAAAGCACAAACATGACAGGCTGAATAGTCGAGAAAATTAGCACTTCGGGTACGCGCGACAACTGCAGTAACTGGCGCTTGGTAATTACCAGAGAATCAGTTATGAAATTCATTTAGTTTCCTCCGCAGCATGACCAGTTAAAGCTAGGAAAACATCATCTAACGATGGCCGCTTTAAACCAATATCAAGTGGATGCAGTTTGGCATCATCGAATTCGCGAAGTGCATCTAACAATGACTTGGTGCCATTTTTTACTGGCGCTGAAACAGATCGCATGCCTTCATCGACATGAGCCGTTGTCCCGCTAACTCGGGTAATAATTTCTGCAGCTAATTTAAGTTGGCTGGCCTCGACAATTACCTCAAGTCGCTCACCGCCAACATCTTTCTTTAACGCATCAGATGTTCCGCGAGCAATTACTTTGCCGTGATCAATAACTACGATCTCATCGGCTAAATGATCGGCTTCTTCGAGATATTGCGTGGTTAATAACAACGTAACGCCACCATCAACTAGCTCTTTAATTACGCCCCACATTTCTTGGCGACCACGCGGATCAAGACCAGTTGTAGGTTCATCAAGAAAAAGAATTTTTGGTTTCACAATTATTGCTGCTGCTAAATCTAAGCGGCGGCGCATTCCACCCGAATAAGTTTTGATTGGACGTCTAGCGCTTTCGGTTAAGGAAAATCGCTCTAATAATTCATCTGCACGAGCAATCGATGCCTTTTTACCTAAGTGATACAGCCGGCCGAACATAACTAAGTTATCCCAGCCAGTTAAAGTTTCGTCGACAGCTGCATATTGACCAGATAAACCTATGATTTCGCGCACTTTATCGGGATGCTTAACTACATCAATCCCACCGACGGTGGCATGTCCAGAATCAGGCGATAAAAGTGTTGCCAGTATGCGCACAGTGGTCGTTTTGCCAGCACCATTTGGGCCTAAAACACTTAATACGGTGCCTTCTTCAACATCTAGCGATAACCCATCTAGAGCTTTAACTTCGCCTTTGCGATAGGTCTTTACTAGGTTCTCCGCGATAACTGATTTCACGGGCTAAACTTAGCGCGTTAAAGGCTTTGTAGCCAAGAATCGAATTCGGTTCAATGTAAGAACTTATGCTGGAAAGGCAAACATGTCCGAAAGTTCGCAAGGAAAAGTTCATACCCACAAAGAAATCATGTTTATTTTATCGGGCCTAATGACCGGAATGCTGCTCGCCGCACTAGATCAAACAATTGTTTCGGCAGCTTTAAAAAGTATTGTTGAAGAATTTAACGGGTTAGAGCATTACACCTGGGTAGTTACTGCATACCTATTAACTTCTACTGCCTCTACCCCGCTATACGGAAAAATTTCAGATCTTTATGGTCGCCGGATTGTTTTTCAATTCGCAATCGTGACATTTTTAATTGGTTCATTCTTAGCTGGAGCTTCAACAAATATGACTCAGCTAATTGCTACCCGTGCCCTGCAGGGTCTTGGTGGTGGCGGGTTAATGGCGCTTACCTTCGTAATTATTGGCGACATAGTTCCGCCACGCGAACGTGGCCGCTATCAAGGATATTTTGGCGCGGTCTGGGGTCTTTCTTCCGTGGCCGGCCCACTACTCGGTGGTTTCTTCTCAGATCAAGATAAAATTTTGGGAATTACCGGATGGCGTTGGATTTTCTACATCAATCTTCCATTTGGAATAGCCGCTCTACTAATTACCTCGGCTGTTTTACACATTCCAAGAGTGCGACGAGAACACAAAATCGATTACATCGGCTCAGCCCTGATGGTCGCCGCAGTCTCATCGATCTTGCTTGCTGTATCAATCTTTGGCCCACAAGATGGTTGGACGGCCCCAAAAACAGTAATCGCTCTGACTTCTGGATTTATTCTCACGTTGCTATTTCTGCGCTGGGAATCCAAAGCAGTCGAACCAATCTTGCCGCTCAGCCTTTTTAAGAATCATACTTTTAACATAACTTCGATTTTAGGTTTCATTATTGGCGCTGGAATGTTCGGCGCAATCATCATGTTGCCACTGTTTTTACAAGTAGTCCAAGGTGAAAGTCCTTCATCGGCAGGCTTAAAGTTGATTCCATTGATGTTAGGTATTGTCATCACTTCAATCTTTAGTGGTAAAGCAATCACCAAAACTGGTAAATATAAGAAGTACCCAATTATTGGAACCATAGTCATGACTGCAGGTATAGCCCTAATGACTACACTTAAAATTGATACTCCATATTGGCAAATAGCAATCTTCGCAGTCATGGTTGGCATGGGTTTAGGTTTGTCGATGCAGACCTTAGTTATTGCGCTGCAGAATTCAATTGATTTTAAAGAGCTTGGCGTTGCTACTACATCGAATACTTTCTTCAGATCACTTGGTAGCGTATTTGGCGCAGCCATCTTCGGAACTATTCTCACAAATCGATTAGGACATTATCTAGTTAAGGATTTCGCAGCTCTTGGCGCATCAAATCCAGCTGCAGTTACCGGTTTTGATGCTTCCAAACTAGAGGGTGTTACAAACAATACTGCTCTCTTAGCTGACTTACCGCCTGTTATTCAGCAAACAGTTCTGCAGTCTTTTGTAAATAGCTTCCATATTGTCTTTTTGGTTGCTACGCCAATTATCGCGATTGGAATCTTCTGTGCCTTGAAGCTGCGTGAAGTTCCATTACGAACAACTATGCAGTTCAAGGAAGCCAAGGAAGAAGCAGCTGGCGAAGCAATTGGCTAGCCGGCTTAAATCCCCAGTCGCTGGATTTCCTCGTGAAGTTCAGGTTGTCATTATCGCTTCGTTCTTTGTTGCTTTGGGATTTGGCATTGTTTTTCCGGCAATTCCAGTATTTGCCAAGTCTTTTGGAGTAAATAACACAGCAGTAGGTTTAGTGGTTTCGGTATTCGCGTTTGCGCGATTCTCATCCGGAATGATCTCTGGCAAGTTTGTAGATCGCTTTGGCGAGAGAAATGTTTACAGCTTTGGTGTATTCATGGTGGCTTTCTTTACCATTCTCACTGGCTTAGCACAGAACTATCCGCAGCTTTTGATATTCCGTTCTGCTGGTGGGTTAGGTTCCTCAATGTTTTCGATTGCCTCAAGTTCGCTGATCTTCCGAGCAGTCGATGACGCGCATAGAGCTCGAGCACTTTCAGTTTTCCAAGGTTCGTTTTTAATCGGCGGCATAACTGGCCCTGCAGTTGGTGGCGCTCTCGCAACAATATCTTTGCGCGCGCCCTTTTTTGCTTATGCTTTTATGTTGATGATTTCTGGGTCAATTGGATATATCTATTTAGGTAGAGCAGAAGCAGCTAAAGGTGATTTAAAAGTCAAGCCACAGGACCCGATTACACTCAAGGAAGCCATGCAGATTCCGGCTTATCGAACTGCGTTAGTTCTTTCATTTATTTCTGCTTGGGCACTCTTTGGAATGCGCTCATCGATCTTGCCACTTTTTGTAACTGAAAATCTGAATTCAACTGCCGCCGTTGTTGGTTATGGATTTGCGTTAGCCGCACTCTTCCAAGGTTTATTGCTCCTGAAGGCCGGTCGCATTTCTGACAATCAGGGCCGTAGGCGCGTTGTGATGCTTGGCGGTTACATAGTAATGATTGGAATTCTTGGACTTACTTTTTCAATTCATATCTGGATGTTTCTAATTTCGATGTCGGTATTAGGTATCGGTGCTGCATTTCTAGCTACTGCTCCAGGCAGCATTGTGGGCGATGTGATTAAAGGAAAAGGTGGCAAAGTAATCGGTGTTTTTCAGATGTCTGGAGATGCCGGAATGATCGTTGGGCCAATTGTCGTTGGTGCGATTTCGGATATCTACTCATTCCGCGCTGCATTTGGCGCAACCGCAGTCATCTTTTCAATAGTTCTTATCTTGGGTTCACGATTGCCCGAGACAAGAAAAATGGCCGGCTCACATGAGCCGACCATTTCACTTAACGATAATTAACTAGTCATCGCCACGCAAGATTGATATCAAGCGAAGTACTTCTAGGTAAAGCCACACGATCGTAACCATTAGGCCAAATCCAGCACGCCATGATTCTTCTTGTGGTGCGCCAGCTGCTACGCCTTTTTCAATTTGATCGAAATCGAGAACTAGGAAGAAACTGGCTAGAGCTACACCGGCCATCGCAAGTAACGGACCAAAGCCAGTTACGCCGTAGAGTCCACCAGAATTTCCAGTGAATGAAAGCACCATGCTGATTAGGCCAAGTGCTAAGTAGCCAATTGCAGCGCCCATAATTACGCGAGTGAATTTTGGAGTTACGCGAATTTTTCCATTGCTATAAGCAAAAAGAATTCCAGCGAACGCGCAAAGAGTTCCGATTACAGCTTGGCTAACAATGCCTGGATAAACATCGTTGTAGAAGTGGCTGAGTGTGCCAAGTGCTAAACCTTCAAAAGCGGCATAAGCCATGATTAAACCTGGGCGAATCTTCTTGCTAAAGGTGTTAACCATCGCTAGAACGAAGCCACCAAGGAAGCCGATTAATAGCGCGCCGACTCCGAGATTTGCGGTCCAAGCAACAGCACCGGTAACAACTAAGATTCCGAAAAGAATAGATGTGCGCGCAACGACATCTTCAATGGTCATGCGACCTGTTCGAAGTGCAGATGCTGCGGGTGCGTTATAGAGGTTTTCTAAACTCTCTGGTGTGGTAGCCGTGGCAGTATTACCCGAGTTTGTATTCCCCATTGAGGCATAACCACGATTATTAAACGCCCGTCCAAGAACAGGGTTTGAACTACGCATACTTTTGTACTCACTCTCTAGTGCGAAAAGAGCTGGAATCCCCAGCCCTAGTGGCAACAATGCTACGGCACTAGATATTTCAGGTGAACTGAAAATATCGAAATTGGAAAATGCTCGGGAAATTCTAAGCACCCATGCTCATTCTTTGAGCGTAAAGCTGGTGCCCCGAGTGGGGGTCGAACCCACACTGGGAGGATTTTAAGTCCTCTGCCTCTGCCATTGGGCTATCGGGGCCATGCGATAAATCTTTATCGTCAGCGCAAACTAACGAAGAACGTGGGCAAATCTACCCGCTTTTTTGAGCACTGAATCCAACATTGGTTTGGTCAGCTTTCCCGTGAAAGTGTTCTGCTGGCTGGGATGGAAACTAGCCATTATTAGGTACTTCACACCATTGTGCTCATATTTGACCTCTGCCCCGTGGCCAAACTTCGCCCGCTTAACAGGGTGGCCTAATTCGGCTAGAGCTGAAAATAGCGCCACCCAGGCAAAGCTACCCAAGGCTACGAATGCTCTTGTAGTTGGCAGCGAGAGTTCTAGTTCTCGTAAAAACCAACGCGCACATTGATCGCGTTCCTCATTACTTGGTTTGTTATCAGGTGGTGCGCAACGAACTGCCATTGAAATTCGAGTATCGCGAAGTTCTTGACCATCATCGCGCGAAGTACTTGTCGCAATTTTCGCAATGCCTAAACGATGAAGCGAACCATAGAGCCAATCACCTGATGAGTCACCAGTAAAAATACGGCCAGTGCGATTTGCGCCGTGTGCACCTGGAGCTAGCCCGACAATCATTAACTTTGGTTTCGTTGATCCAAAACCCGGAACTGCTTTGCCCCAATATTTCTCATCTTGATACGCCTTACGTTTTATCGCGGCAACTTCTTCGCGCCAATCAACCAGACGCGGGCACTCTCGACAAGCAATGATTTTTTTATCTAGCAGCGGCAAAGTTTTTATACTCTGCACAGTCTTCTTACTTGGCAAGCGACCATGCCATTCCATCGAGAATATCATTTTCAGATGCTATGAATTCCTTAGCGCCAGTTGCTTTTACAATTTGAGAAAGTACTAATGAGCCTGCTGTAATCACATCGACACGACCTGGGTGCATATAGCCAAGAGCTGCGCGGTCTTCACGAGTCATAGTTAAGAATCGATTACTAACGGCGTGTACTTGATCTGCGGAAATTCGCGATAAATGAATTGCATAGCGATCATATTCTGGCAAATTAAGTGCCGCAGCAGCCACGGTAGTTGCGGTGCCAGCTACGCAAACTAAAGTCTTGGCGCTCTTAATATCAACGCTGGCAGAAGCAATATCAATAGCATTTTGAATATCACTTCGGGCGATTGCTATTTCATCAGCAGTCGGTGGGTCACTGTGGAAATGGCGCTCAGACATGCGAACGCAGCCAATATTGACGCTAATCGCACTATCTACTGAGTCAGAGCCCAGTACGAACTCAGTTGAACCACCACCGATATCGACTACTAGGAATGGGCCATCGGTGCGATCAAATTCGCGAGTTGCGCCAGCGAATGAGAGTCGGGCTTCTTCATCGCCTGAAATTACTTCTGGTTCAATCCCTAAGCGTTCTTTAACGCCATCTATAAAGATATTTCTATTTGTCGCATCTCGAGTAGCACTAGTTGCACAGAAGCGGATTTTCTCAACGCCACGTCGCGCAATTTCAGCTGCATAAAGATCAACTGCAGCAAATGTTCGTTCAAGAGCATCGGGGTGGAATTGATTAGTTTCATCAACACCTTGACCGAGTCGCACTACCTGCATCTGGCGAGTTATTTCGCGGAAATTATTTCCTTCGATATCGGCGATCAATAACCTTATTGAATTAGTGCCACAATCAACCACACCTACGCGCATTAGTTTGCCTTTACATTTTCAGTGACGCTACAAGGTTGATCTTTCCACCACTCGGGCAATTTTGCTAAAGCTTCATCGCCCAGTGGATTTACATCTGGGCCAGCACAAAGAGTGTGTGCGACTAATGAGTGAAGGCACTTGACGCGATCAGGCATTCCGCCAGCGCTAATGCCTTCAACCTCTGGTACATCCATCTTTAATACAGCGCGCGCAGCTAAGTAATCTTCATGAGCTGCTGCGTATGCGCCAGCTAATTCAGCATCAGTTGCTAACCGCTCATTCATCTCGCCCATTAAACCAGTTGATTCGAGGGTAGAGATCGCACCAGTTAAACGGGGGCAGGTGGCATAAAAGTAAGTTGGAAATGGGGTGCCATCACCAAGGCGAGGTGGAGTTTCGACGACTGCTGGTTTTCCGCATGGACAGCGATAACCAATGGCATGAACATCGCGTGGAGTGCGGCCTAATTGGGCTTCAATACAATCTAAATCATCTTGCGATACTTCGCGTTCGGACATTACTTGGCGCCAGTTTCAGTTATTGAGGCAATTAAGCGGTTATACCAAGGCAGTCCTACTGGAATGTTATTGGCGACATCTGTCTTGTTTTCTTCGGCTTTCGTAGTTGCATCAGTAACTATGTATTGGCGCTCACCCGGCAGAACAAAGTGCAGACGGGCACGTGCTTGTGACTTTACATATTCTGGATCGCGCCAGAGTTCGAGTTCTTTGCGAGCTTGCGCAACTGCGGCATCGCTTGCCTTTATCTGCGCCTTAACAGCGCTGATCTCAGCACGTTGCGAAAAATAATGTTGTACCGGGGGTGCGATAGTGAGGGCTAGGAAGAAGAGAAAGAAGCCCAACACCAGCGCGCGACTATTGGTATTGCGTCGACGATTAAAGTTTAAACGACGACGGGCCATGAGTTAAGTTCGCTTAAGCCTTAAAGCGTGGGAATGCACCACGGCCTGCGTACTTTGCGCCACTGGCAAGTTCTTCTTCGATGCGTAGCAATTGATTGTATTTAGCTACGCGCTCTGTGCGAGCTGGCGCACCTGTCTTAATCTGTCCGCAGTTTGTTGCGACAGCCAAGTCGGCAATTGTGGTGTCTTCAGTTTCGCCTGAACGATGTGACAACATGCTGCGGTAATTAGCATGTTGCGCCATAGACACTGCATCAAGAGTTTCAGTTAGCGTTCCGATTTGATTTACCTTAACTAGAAGCGCGTTAGCCGTATTAGTTGCGATGCCCTTTGCTAGACGCTCAGGGTTAGTTACAAATAGGTCATCGCCCACAATTTGAATACGTGAACCGAGAACACTTGTCATCTCAGCCCAACCAGCCCAATCTTCTTCATTTAGCGGATCTTCGATTGAAACGATTGGGTATGAGTTAACCAGATCGGTGTAATAGGCGATCATTTCGCCAGAAGAGCGAAGTGAACCTTCGAACTTGTATTGGCCGTTCTCATGGAATTCAGTTGCCGCAACATCCATCGCAAGTGCGATATCGGTGCCTGGCTTGAAGCCCGCTTTTGTAATTGCCTCAAGAATTAGATCAAGGGCAGCTCGGTTGCTATCAAGGTTTGGGGCGAAGCCACCTTCATCGCCAACGCTAGTTGCTAGACCGCGTTGCTTAAGAACTGATTTAAGTGCGTGATAAATCTCGGCACCCCAGCGAAGTGATTCGCGGAAAGTTGGCGCACCAATTGGCGCAACCATGAATTCTTGAATATCAACATTGGTATCAGCGTGTGCACCACCGTTAAGAATGTTCATCATTGGAACAGGTAGCAAGTGAGCATTTGGGCCACCGAGGTAGCGGAATAGTGAAAGATCTGCGCTTTCAGCAGATGCTTTAGCAACTGCGAGCGAAACACCAAGGATTGCGTTTGCGCCTAAACGTGATTTATTTGCAGTGCCATCAAGTGAAATCATGGCGCTATCAATAATGCGTTGGTCTTGGGCATCGAAACCAATAATGTTCGGCCCGATTTCATCGTTTACAAATGCGACCGCTTTTTCAACACCTTTACCAAGATAGCGAGTGCCACCATCGCGAAGTTCAGAAGCTTCGAATGCTCCAGTTGATGCACCGCTTGGAACAGCAGCACGTGCTTGAGTGCCATCTTCTAATTGAATTTCAACTTCTACAGTTGGGTTTCCGCGCGAATCTAAAATTTCACGTGCGCCGAGCGCTTCGATAATTGCCATGATGGCCTCCTAATAATTGGTTACCTTAAATAAGAGATCAGCGCTGAACTCAGGTGAGCAGTCTACCGCGCTTCATTGCTTTGGATCTGCGCCATAAGCACGCGTGCCCGCTGGCGAAGTAAAGAATCAAGATCAATTTCATTGGCGCTGGCCCATGCCGCGATCGCAAGTATTTGTTCAACCGCCATTTCGGCGTCGTTAACCTGCGTTGTTGGTAAATCTAAGGAAACTCCATATTTCTCTGCGCGATGTAAGAGCTTAGAAATCAAGGGAAGTGATGGTTGAGAAAGAGCCACTCCATCGATAGCCGATGTGCGACCTTTTTCGGCAGCTTTTATTTCCTCCCAATTAGAAATCACTTCAGCCACACCAGAGACTTCAACATCACCAAATACGTGCGGGTGACGGTTAATCAATTTATCTGCGATTCCGCGAGCGACATCTTCAATCGTAAATGGGTTTTGCGGATCATCTTGCGCGATGCGAGCATGGAAATACACCTGTAGCAGCAGGTCGCCGAGTTCTTCTTGTAAGCCGGCACGGTCATTAGTTTCAACCGCATCAATAAATTCGTACGACTCTTCAAGAAGATATTTGATCAATGATTCGTGAGTTTGCTCAGCATCCCAAGGACATCCACCAGGCGAACGTAATTTGTTCATTACCTCCGCAAGGCGCAGAAGTTCTGACATTTACTTCAGCTAATTATTTTGCAGTTGAAGGTGAAACTGCGTCGCTTACTGCGGCAGTAACTTCAGCTGTTTCTGGATTCCAGACGCCGTAACGAGGATTAACCGTTACTTTGTTCTTCTTGCCAGTCGCAACAACAATTGCCTGCATCTTGGTTGGAATTTCAGCTTCTGCAGTACCTGCGTCAACAAGTGACTTCTGAATTTTCTCAGAATTTAAAACAGCTTCTAGATAGATATCGAAATCAGTTGAGGCAATGCCAGCGCCAACTAGTGCGTTAGGTAGACCAGATACGCCACCAATTTTCTGAATGAGTACTTCGCGGCGAGTATCAATCTCAGCCTTTGAAACTGTAATCTTCAAATCACTTGCTGCGGCTTTTAATAGGCCTGCGAATAAATGGAAACGGAGTTGGCTGCGGTTTAAATCTTCGCCAGTTTCCAATTGCATTTGAGTCGTATCTACACCAGTGCGCTCAGCCATTACGGTATCAATGCTGGTTTGCACAGTTGCTTGAGTAATTTTGGTGCTTCCGATTGTGGCGGCCGCGCCAACTTGTGAGCAACCAGTTAAGAAAAGTGCGATTGCTGCAACAGAGGCGATTGTGACTGCGGTAAATTTTTTCAAGATGTACTCACTTTCGGGTTAGCCGCTAATTCGGTTACGGCTTCGGATACCCAAGCCAGAGTAGAAGTATCCCCCATAACAGGGGTGCTTTCAGACGGATTCCAGGCTGCCGACTTAGGCAGGGCGACCAAAACTGTGCTCGCAGCGCTCTTGTAAATGGACCCTGGGTAAACACGAGCCAAGCGAAGTTGTCGAGATTCTGGCAAGGTCAATGGCGATAAACGTAGGAACTTGCCCGAGATTACGACTTCGCGCAGTTGCTGACCTTTGGCCAATGCTCGCAGCTTGGCTACGCCAAGTAGCGCCTGGGCAGTTTCAGGTAAATCACCGAACCGATCAATTAATTCAGCTGCGATTGAATCGACATCGGTGTCGCTCTGTACATCAGCTAAGCGGCGATAGAGATCAAGGCGCAGACGTTCGCCTGGTACATATTCTTCCGGCAAGTGCGCATTGATTGGAATTTCGATTTTGCATTCATGATTTGGTTCTTCGGTTTCAATAAAACCAGTTTTGTAATCCTGCACTGCTTCGCCAACCATGCGCATATAAAGATCAAAGCCAACATCGGCAATATGTCCAGATTGTTCGCCACCTAATAGATTGCCAGCACCACGAATTTCTAAGTCTTTTAGGGCAACGCGCATTCCCGCACCTAGATCAGTATTTGAGGCAATTGTTTTTAATCGATCAATTGCAATTTCCGAGAGTGGTTGATCTGCTGGGTATAAGAAATAAGCGTAAGCGCGTTCGCGACCGCGCCCAACGCGACCACGTAATTGATGAAGTTGCGAAAGACCAAACATGTCAGCGCGTTCAACAATCAAAGTATTGGCATTTGCAATATCAAGGCCACTTTCGACAATGGTGGTACAAACCAGAACATCAAAATCACGATTCCAAAATCCGAGGATCACATCTTCTAGCATCGACTCACTCATCTGACCGTGAGCTACCCGAATACGAGCTTCTGGAACCAGCTCTTGTAATCGCGATGCTGTGCGATCAATTGATTCAACCCGATTATGAATGTAGAAAATCTGACCGTCGCGTAAAAGTTCGCGATGAATCGCTGCAGCAATTTGCGCATCTTCGCTTGCTCCAACATAAGTCAGAATCGGATGTCGTTCTTCTGGGGGCGTAGTAATCGTGGACATCTCGCGAATTCCAGTTACTGCCATTTCTAAGGTGCGCGGAATTGGGGTAGCTGACATCGAAAGCACATCGACGGTAGTACGTAATTTCTTCAGAGATTCTTTCTGCTCAACACCAAAGCGCTGTTCTTCATCAACGATTACTAGCCCTAAATCCTTGAAAATCACATCATTTGAAAGGATTCGATGAGTACCAATTACAACATCTATCGCGCCTTCGCTTAAGCCTTGGGTGATCTCTTTGCTCTCCTTGGCAGTGTTAAAGCGAGACATACCAGCGACCTTGATGGGAAAGCCGGAATAGCGTTCAGTAAAAGTTTTGTAATGCTGCTGTACCAAAAGTGTGGTCGGCACCAATACCGCGACCTGCTTGCCATCTTGCACAGCCTTAAACGCGGCGCGAATCGCAATCTCGGTTTTACCGTAACCAACATCGCCACAAATAATGCGATCCATCGGAAACGGTCTTTCCATGTCGCGTTTTACCTCATCGATAGTCGCTAGCTGATCAAGAGTTTCGATATACGAAAAAGCATCTTCGAGTTCGCGCTGCCATGGGGTGTCCGGCGAGAATGCAAAACCTGGCGCGCTAGTGCGTGCGGCATAAAGTCGAATTAGTTCGCCGGCGATTTGGCGAACAGCCTTGCGCGCTCGACCCTTTGCTTTCTGCCATTCACCACTTCCAAGGCGATGAACTGTTGGTGATTCGCCCCCAATATATTTACTAACTTGTTCTAGCGAATCAGTTGGTACAAAGATGCGATCGCCAGGTTGGCCACGTTTTGCTGATGCATACTCAATAATCAAATACTCACGAACAATGCCGGCAGTCTCGCGCTGAATCATTTCGACATAACGACCGATACCGTGTTGTTCATGAACTACAAAGTCGCCAGCTTTTAGCTCAAGTGGATCAACGCTTTGTTTACGTTTCGATGGCAAACGGTCTGAATCTTTAACGCGAGATTTGCTGCCAGTTAAGTCATGTTCGGTGATAAAGAGGATTTGCGCACTTGGGTATGAGAAACCATATGTAATCGGCGTAGTTGTTATATGAATCAGGCCGGCTGTTGGTTTTGCTTGTAGATGATCAACTACATAAACCGGTAGATCAGCACCACGGAAAATTCCGGCGTAGCGTTCAACCATGCCATGGCCATTTGCTGTGAAAATAACCTTAAAGTTATTTAAAACCGCCTCCCCCAATACAGCCAGAAGTTGATCCATATCGCCACGCAAAGGTTCAATCGCTGAGATCGCCATAAAGTCAGTGTTTTCGCTGAGGTCAGAACCAAAAGAATTTAGCGATCTGCGGCTTAGGCCTAAGGAAATAATCTTTTCGGATAGTTCGTCCCAAGCTAAATAGGTGCTAACGCCGGTATGTACTGGAGCAACCGCGCCGACGGCCGCGTTTGACCATGAGGCGGCTAGAAATTCATCATTGGTCGAAAGTAGATCTGCCGCTCTTGAGCGAATCCGTTCCTCATCTAAGAAAATTATTTCAGTATTTGCGGGCAATCGATCTAGCAAGGTTTCTTGCTCTTGGATTAGTAATGGAATCAACGACTCCATGCCTTCGGTAGCGATACCTGAGGCCATTCGATCCAGCATTTCAGCAGCTGCTGGAAACTTCGCAATTAATTCGTTTGCTCGAATTTGAATTTCTTCTGTCAGCAAGAGTTCGCGGCAAGGAAATATTTCAAGTTTTCCGATTACCGGTTCAGAGGTGCGTTGTCCGGAAACTTCAAAATAATTTAGTTCTTCAATTTCATCGCCAAAGAAATCAATGCGCACTGGGTGTTTCGTTAAGGGTAGGAATAAATCGATGATGCCACCGCGCACCGCAAACTCACCACGTTTTTCAACCAGATCAGTTCGCACATAAGCCAGATCAGTTAAATGTTTAATTAGACCACCTAAGGAAATCTCTTGCCCTTGTTCGATAAAACGAAGCGGTTGTTTGGCTAAGTCCGCAATGATCCGATGAATGACACCGCGAACCGGGGTGATCACAATTGGATTTAGTTGAGATGGTGAATGTGCTAATTCATTTAGCGTTTGAATTCGGCGTGCAACGGTGTCACTTCGTGGGCTAAGTCTTTCGTGGGGCAGAGTTTCCCAAGCTGGAAATTCGAGAACGCGATCATGTAAATCGCGCAATTCACTGGCGATATCTTCAGCGCCGCGACTAGAACCGCTAATGACTAGAACAGGCCTAGATTGGGCGATTTGCGCGATTAAGAATGGAAAACTCGGCGGCGGAGTGACCAGGTTATGAGATCGACTCAGATTGTCTTCACTTGTGGCGTCGGCAAATTCAGGGAAGTCGCCAAGTGAATGTAATAAGCCACGCATGACCACCCGCTCCATCCTTTTAGACGATATCAAATGCCGTTAAGCCCCAACTCCCAAAGGTGGGAGGGGGCGAATTACTGGAAATTCTATCTCGCAAACCAATCGGTAGGTAAATCGGCCAGCTAAACAAATAGGTAATCGCAATTGTAAAAGACCTGAGATGATTACGCCCATGTCAGGCAACTTTCCGGCCGATGACGCAGAGTTGCGTAATGACGTTCGCCAGTTAGGCGAACTCTTAGGCCAAACCCTTGTACGCCAAGAAGGCGTCGAACTGCTCAACTTAGTTGAGGCAGTGCGCAAGGCTGTGCGCGAAGGCGATGGCGGTGAATTACTCTCTGATTTATCGGTTGAAGATTCGGTTCAGCTGGTGCGCGCATTTAGTACTTATTTTCATTTGGCAAATGTTGCCGAACAAGTTCACCGCGCTCGAGTTCTATCAGATACGCGCACCGCAAGTGGTTCTTGGTTAACTCGCGCTACTGATCGCATCTTGGCTGCGAAAAAAGCGCAGACACCAGGCCACGAATTTTCTGATGCTGATTTAGCGCTTTGGATTTCCGAGTTAATGGTGCGTCCAGTTTTTACTGCCCACCCAACTGAAGCAGCACGTCGCTCTATTTTGAATAAATTAGGAAAAGTTGCAACTTTGCTGGATCAGAAAAATTCGCCAGCGCGCGTATCTAAGTTAGCTGAAATGGTTGATCTGCTTTGGCAAACTGATGAACTCCGTCTTGATCGTCCAGAACCACTTGATGAAGCAATGAACGCGCTTTACTACTTAGATGATTTGTTTAAGCTAACGGTGCCTGAAGTACTAAACGATTTCGCAATCCAGATGAAGCGGCTAAACATTGATGTACCAGTTACCGCTCGCCCACTTTCCTTTGGAAACTGGATCGGGGGTGATCGCGACGGAAACCCAAATATCACTGGCGAAGTAACCCGCGATGTATTGGTTTTACAAGCCGGTCACGCTATCCGAGTGACTATCGCGGCAATGGATGAGCTGCGGCAGATGCTTTCGGTTTCTACTCGAATAGTTGGGGCAACACCTGAGCTAACTGCCTCGATCGAAAAAGATTTACAACATATTCCAGAATTTGAAGAACGATTCTTGCGTCTAAATGTCGAAGAACCTTATCGATTGAAAGCCACCGCAATAGTGCATCGGTTAGCTTTCACGCGCATGCGCCATGCTGCTAAAGGTCCACATGTGCCTCATCGTGACTATGCCGATACAGCTGAATTATTAGCTGACTTAACGCTGATGCGCGATTCACTTTTCGCTCACCGTGGCGAGTTAATCGCAACTGGGTTACTTGAACGCACAATTCGCACAGTCAGTACTTTTGGTTTAACCCACGCAACTATGGATATCCGCGAGCATTCCGATGCGCACCATCAAGTGCTTTCGCAGTTGGATATTGCTGATAACTATCTTGAGCAAAGCCATGATCAGAAATTTGAATTACTAGCCGCTGAATTAGCAAAATCCAATAAACCGGTCCTGAACAAACTTGATGCTGATGCGACAAAGACCATGGATACATTCGCCGCAATTGGCGAAATCATTGATCGCTTTGGATCAACTGCCATCGAAACCTATATCGTCTCGATGACTAAAGGGGCAGATGATTTATTAGCAGCCGTAGTTCTTGGAAAATATGTCGGCTTGGTTGATCTCGATAAGAGCATCGCGCGAATTGGTTTTGCCCCGCTGCTTGAAACTGTAGCCGAACTTCGCGCAGCCGGAGAAATTTTAGAGAAACTTCTTAGCAATCCGACTTACCGTACGCTCTTAACTTTGCGCGGGGATATACAAGAGATCATGTTGGGTTACTCCGATTCAAATAAAGATGCTGGTATCGCAACTAGTCAATGGGAGATTCACCGAGCCCAACGCAACTTGCGCGATGTCGCCATGAAATACGGTGTTCGTTTGCGTTTATTCCATGGTCGAGGTGGTTCCGTTGGTCGTGGTGGTGGCCCAACCTATGAGGCGCTAATCGCACTTCCTTGGGGCTCAATAGATGGCGAAATCAAAATGACCGAGCAAGGCGAGGTCATTAGTGACAAATTCGCACTTCCTTCACTTGCCCGCGAAAATGTCGAGTTAACTTTGGCTGCAGCACTTGAAGCTACTGTGCTTAACCGCGGACCTCGCCAAGATCCAGAAGACCTTGATCGCTGGAACGCCTGCATGCAGTCAATCAGCGATAACTCATTTGCTAAATATCGTTCGCTAATCGATCACGCAGATTTGCCAGCGTATTTCTACGCATCAACTCCAGTTGAACAGCTAGGAAATCTATTCTTAGGTTCAAGACCATCTCGTCGCCCAGATGCATCGAGTGGATTAGGTAGTCTGCGCGCAATTCCATGGGTATTTGGTTGGACCCAGTCGCGTCAAATTGTGCCTGGTTGGTATGGGGTTGGTTCTGGCTTGAAGGCCGCACGAGAGGCTGGCCATGGCGATATCGCTTCAAACATGCTTAAGGAATGGCACTTCTTTAATACTTTCATTAGCAATGTCGAAATGACGCTCGCAAAGACAGATTTAAAGTTAGCTCGCCGTTATGTTGAAAAACTAGTCCCAGTTGAACTGCAACATTTTCTTGTCGACATTGAAGCTGAGTTTGCGCTAACAGTTGCTGAGATTAACTTGTTAACCAAAAAACAATCACTGCTTGAAGATCAACCGATTCTCGCGCGCACCTTGCAGGTTCGTGACGCTTACCTATCACCACTTCACTTGCTGCAAATTAACTTGCTGAGTCGAGTTCGCACCGAAGGTGCCGATGCTGATCCGCTCTTGATTCGTGCGCTACTGCTAACAATTAACGGTGTTGCTGCCGGCTTACGCAATACTGGCTGATCTAGCTGTTGAAAGCTGATTGAGTGCGCTCTAGACCTTGAGTAATTAAGGATTCAACACAATCCGCACCGCGCAAAATGAAGTCAAGTAATTCTTTCTTTTCAGCTGAAGCAAACTGCTTTAACACAAAATCACCAGGATCTTGTTGGCCTGGTGGGCGACCAATACCTAAGCGCACGCGTAGGTAATCAGCGCTTCCAAATGAAGAAGTCAGTGATTTCAAACCATTATGACCATTGTCGCCGCCAGCTATCTTGCTACGAATTGCCGCAAATGGAATATCTAACTCATCGTGCAGAACAATAATGTTGGCTAGCTCTACTTTATAAAAATTAGCTAGTGCTTTAACCGGGCCACCAGATTCATTCATGTAACTCTTTGATTTAGCCACAATTACAGAGGCCGCATCAACACCAACACTTAATTTAAATTCAGCGATATCGCAACGAGATTTATGTGAACTCCATTTAGCAGAGTTAGATTTTGCAAGTTGATCAACAACTAATTGGCCAATGTTATGGCGAGTTGCTTCGTATTCAGGGCCGGGATTGCCCAACCCAACTACTAACCACAGCATGTTAAATCCATAGCCCTAGATTAGTAGTTGAATTGAGATCAACCGATTAAGACTCTTTCTTCTCTTCAGCTGCAGGTGCCGCAGCAGCCGCAGTAGTTTCAGCTGCTGGCTCAGCCGCAGTTGAACGCTCTGAAAGGTGTACAACAACCATCTTTGGATCAGAGATAAGTGTTACGCCTGCTGGCAACTTAACGCTCTCGGCATACATAGATGTGCCGGCAGCCATGCCAGTTAAATCTAATTCGAAGAAGCTTGGAATAGCAGTTGCTTCGGTTTCAACTTCGATTGAGTGGTGAACGTGCTCAAGGATTCCGTCGCGATCGTGCTCGCCAGAAGTGTGAACTGGAACTGCAACAACAACGCGCTCGCCGCGGCGAACCAAAACTAAGTCAACGTGCTCAAGTGTGCCCTTAAGTGCGTTACGAACAACAGCCTTAGGCAAAGTTAGAACAGTTGTGCCATCAACGACGATATCTAGAAGTACGTTTGATGTTTTAAGAGCAACGCCAAGTTCGCGTGCTGGAAGTGTTACGTGCGCAGGTGTTTCACCGTGTCCGTAGATAACTGCAGGAACTAAACCATCGCGGCGATTACGACGTGATGCGCCTTTACCAAATTCAGTACGGCGAACGCCATTGATTGAAATCTCAGCCATTTTTCTTAACTCCTGTCAGGTTTACTTTCGGTTACTTCACAAAAGTTCCAGCAGGATTAAAACCTACGCCGTCGATTACGGAAAAAATCTTTACCCTCGCCGGAACGAGCCAAAGGTTAGCGAATGGGTGCGGTTAAGCGCAAATCGCGCTTAGGAATGACCGTCGAAGAGGCTAGTAACAGAGCCATCTTCGAATACTTCGCGAATTGCCCGACCAAGTAGAGGGGCGATTGAAAGCACTGTTAACCGATCGAATTTTTGATCTTCGGTAATAGGTAAGGTATTTGTAATTACGACTTCAGAAGCACGCGAACCCTTAAGGCGCTCAATGGCTGGGCCAGAGAAAACCGCATGTGTAGCAGCGATAATTACATCTTTTGCGCCAGCATCAAATAGCGCGTCAACTGCTTTGGTAATAGTGCCAGCTGTATCGATCATGTCATCGATAACTACGCAAGTTTGACCTTGCACATCACCAACCACGCGACCGGTTGTTGATTCATTTGGAATACGTGGATCGCGAGTTTTGTGAATGAATGCAATTGGGCAACCACCAAGTAGATCTGACCAACGCTCAGCAACACGAACTCGACCAGAGTCTGGTGAAACGATTGTTAACTTGCTGCGATCAACTTTGCTACCAACGTAGTTAGCCAACATTGGTAATGCGAATAAATGATCTACTGGACCATCGAAGAATCCTTGAATTTGTGAAGTATGTAAATCAACGCACATCAAACGATCAGCACCGGCAGTCTTAAATAGATCAGCCATTAGTCGCGCAGTGATTGGCTCGCGACCACGGCTCTTCTTGTCTTGACGGGCATATCCGTAGAAAGGCGCAACAACAGTAATGCGCTTTGCAGATGCGCGCTTCAAAGCATCGACCATGATTAGTTGTTCCATGATCTGCTTATTAACTGGTGTGGTGTGGCTTTGAATTACAAATGCGTCGCAACCACGAACTGATTCTTCGAAGCGAACAAAAATTTCGCCATTAGCAAAGTCATAGGCAGATGTTGGAGTTAATGGAATTCCGAGTTCGGCAGCAACTTCATCAGCTAATTCAGGGAAACCGCGGCCGGCAAAAAGTCGTAAACGCTTTTCAGAAGATAACCGGATCTCGCTCATTTAATTACCTTTCGACTCTTTAGCTTCGGCTGCTTGTGCTGATTTGGAACCAGCGCGCTTGCGCATGACCCAACCTAATACATTCCGTTGCTTAGATCGGCCAACGCCGATCGCACCAGGCGGAACATCTTCAGTAATTACTGAACCGGCGGCGGTGTAAGCCCCGTCACCAATATTTACTGGCGCAACCAACATGGTGTCGCTACCGATACGAACATGGTCGCCAACAATCGTTGGATGCTTTTCTACGCCGTCGTAATTAACAAAAATTGTGGCCGCACCGATATTTGTGCCAACACCGATAGTGGCATCGCCTACATAGGAAAGATGCGGGACTTTTGAGCCCGCGCCGACTTGGGAATTCTTAATTTCTACGAATGCGCCAGCTTTGCTGCCCTCTTTAAGTACTGTGCCGGCGCGTAAATAAGTAAATGGACCAACGTTTGCATCAGCCCCAATTGAAGAATCAATGCAATTTGATTCAACTACCGATGCCCCTTGCCCTACTTGGCAATTGTCTAGCGTCGTGCGCGGGCCAATTACGGCGCAACATTCAATCTTGGTTGTACCCAAAATGGCTGAGCTCGGAAAAATCGTTACATCGTTAGATATTTCAGCCTGAACATCAATCCAGGTTGTAGTTGGGTCAACGATTGTTACACCGTTACGCATATGTGCTTCGTTGATGCGATCGCGCAACATTGCAGCGCTCTCGGCTAATTGATAGCGATCATTAACACCAAGGGTTTCCACGAAATCTTCAATTAAGACAGCGCCTATTGAGCCACCATCGTTGCGCAAAATTTCGATTACATCAGTTAAGTAAAGTTCGCCCTGAGCATTTGCCGAAGTTAATTTAGTAATCGCGCCAGCCAGCTTGGCTCCATCAAATGCATACACACCAGAATTTATTTCAAAAATCATTTTTTGATCTTCGTCGGCATCTTTTTCTTCAACGATGCGCAACAAAGTGCCGTCGTCAGCGCGAATAATGCGACCATAACCAGTTGGGTCAGGATGTTCGGCAGTTAGAACTGATGCCGTTAAACCTGATGCTTTATGGGCGGCCACTAATTCTTTAAGCGATGCGCCAGTTAGCATCGGAGTATCGCCAGCCAAAATAATTACCGTGCCAGAAACTTTGATTTCGGCCAGTGCTAGTTGAGTTGCGTGCCCGGTTCCACCACGACGATCCTGAAAAACAGTTTTCGCAGTTGGCGCAATCTGGCTTAAATGTGATTCAACTGCTTCGCGGCCTGCGCCAACAACTACGCAAAGTTGAGCAGGGTTAATTTCAGATACCGCAGCTAAAACATGTCCAAGTAACGAACGCCCAGCAATTGAATGTAAGACTTTAGGAGTTGCAGATTTCATGCGGGTGCCTTCGCCAGCGGCTAAGACAATTGCACAATCCAAGAGATGCTCCCCTGCTGCTAGTCAGGCCTTAATTCTAACTTCGGTTTTGTGCGGATTCGCTCCGCCACTTACCTCTACTTCAATCTGGCTTTGCATTCGCTCCGCCACCAGGTATCGATCCTGGACCCTGGGCTTCAAAGGCCCATGTGCTAGCCACTACACAATGGCGGAACCCGTATTCTCCCTCATCCGAGGGACTGCTTTTGACCATTAGCCTTGCCCTTAGCGAGATTTCTCAAGAAAATTGCCAAGAAAATTACGAGGGGCGGGGGTAAAAATGCGCGATGAAGTTGATCGCCTGATCGCCGCCTGGAAATCAGAACGCCCCGATCTCGATCTTGCGCCATTAGCTGTACTTAGTCGCGTAACGAGAATTTCGCGACAACTAGATATCACTCGCCGAAGTGCATTCGCTGATCTTGAAACTTGGGGCTTTGATGTTCTTGCCGCACTTCGACGTGCTGGCTCGCCATATCAACTTTCACCAAGTGTATTAATGGCTGAAACTTTAGTGACTAGCGGAACCATGACTAATCGCCTTGATCGATTAGAAGAATTAAAACTAATCACGCGCGAACCCGACCCAGCAGATGGACGGGGCAGTTTGGTTACCTTAACTAAAACTGGCATGAGCGCTGTTGATTCTGCGATGGAAGATTTACTTGGGCGCGAAGAAGAGTTGTTGTCAGCGCTAACTAAAGAAGAGCAGATTGATTTAGCGCGATTGCTAAGTAAATTAGTTAACGCGTTTCAATAACTCGAGCGCCCGGCACTGGCCCAGTTGCTCTAGCCACGCTTCCAACAACACCGCTGGCAGTAAGTGCTACGGCTAAATCTAAGCCAGCTTCTTCATCGGAAACTAAAAATGCCACAGTTGGTCCAGAGCCAGAAACGATTCCGCCAAGTGCGCCATATTCCTGACCAACATCGAGAATTAAACGCAGTGCTGGTCGTAGCGAACAAGCTGCACTCTGTAAATCATTAACTAAAAATTTGCCAACTGAATTTGCATCAGCAGCTAGAAGTGATTGCATTAATTTATCGCTGGCTTGCGGATTGGCAATTGTTAAACCAGCTCGCAAGCGATCACATTCGGCATATACCGATGGCGTTGACAACCCTGCTGAAGAGAGCGCTAAAACCCAGTGATAAGTGCCTCTTGAGAGCGCAGCAGTTAGTTCATCGCCACGGCCGCGACCAATTGCAGTGCCACCGTTTAACATGAATGGAACATCGCTACCGAGTTGACGAGCGACCTTAACCATCTCTTCGCGGGTCATGCCTAACGAGTACAAAGCATCAATTGCCACAATAGCTGCTGCGGCATTCGCACTTCCGCCCGCCATTCCGCCGGCAACCGGAATAGTTTTATGAATCTGCATAGTCGCATCAATTTCAATGTCATATTCTTTGGCAATAATCTGCGCTGCTTT
>Ga0114971_10000362_pt1 | contig 29079 bp, 22 predicted proteins | sample M_140625_MF_Meta_FD_87320 | JGI IMG/M metagenome (GOLD analysis project Ga0114971, IMG submission 87320) | Freshwater microbial communities from Lake Montjoie, Canada to study carbon cycling - M_140625_MF_MetaG | ecosystem: Environmental > Aquatic > Freshwater > Lake | place: Lake Montjoie... | reverse complement strand
CCAAAGACCCAAGAGCGAGGCCAGTCGCCACGGCCACCTTCGGGCCAGCTAAAAGACCCAGCGGCCCACTAAAAGCCAGCATCACGGCATTGGTGAGCATGAACGACCAATCCATCGCGAGGCTCGTTCCCTGCATGAACATCGGCGACCACCAAGGAACCCCGCGAACTGACATTGCCGCGCGTAAAAAATCCCCCGCCTTGGCAAAGTTGGCCACCAATTCCTGGTTGGATACCGGTTGTCGCAGCCAAGCCATCAAACAGATTACGAACAGCGCTGCCACGCATAGGCCCATAAGCCAATTGGCCCGGGGTTTGACGATTTTGGATTTCTGGCGCTCTGCTTCGATGTGAGATAAAGGGCTATTCATTGAAACGCATGACCCTCACGAAATTTCGCCATAGTGTAAAAAACGAATATGTGGATCAGGCATGCGGGTCACTTGCTTCGAGATGGATGCGAAGATTCATTCTGCCCAAACGATCTAGAGTTGTCAAAGAAGCCTCTGCCAATTATCAAAGAAGTCTTTGTTTTCCGAACCCGAATTTTTACGCAACCATCTAGGTCCATCATGGCATGAGCGTTCGTTTTTCTCATAAGTCATGGACTAGAAGTTGGTGCATAGTCGGACTAGTAGCCCTTTGGGCGATTTTGTACCTTCCGCATCTGAGAACTTCACCCGCTTGGTATGGCGACGAGACTCTCACTCTGATGATCGGGAAGTCGCTTTTTCGAGGGGAGGGCGCGGATCGCGCTTTTTACGCCACTTTCTGGCATCCCAGTTATGCCTATCAACCCGGTTATGCTTGGATTGTTGGACTTTCCTCTTCTTTATCCGGTGGGGATATTTATGGGGCCCGTTTTTTCAATAGCATTCTCGCATTGGCGATTGCTCTTCTGATTCTCAAAGCGGGAAGGCGCCCATTTGGAACGAGACCCTCTTTCATTGGGGCTCTGATCTTTTTGTCTTATGCGCAGGCCATCATTCATTTTCGTTGGATTTACTCCCACAATGCTGTGGCGCTTGGTTTCACTTTGACGGTTTTATGCCTTTTGAGAAAATCCGCCCTCCGATCGGATGCCTTGGCCGGGTGTGGGCTTGCGATAGCCGCATTGAGCCATCCGTTATTCGTCCATGGATCCATCGCGACATGGCTATGCCGAATCAAGCGGCCTATCTCGTGGTTTTGGTTAGCTTTTCCTCCCGCCTTGGCCTTGTGTGCGATGCTGGGATGGACACTGTTTCGTCAGGCTCCGAACCGATGGGTCTTTGAGGACATGCTCACCCTTGGTCAGTTCTACGGCGAGTTCAGCCAAGAAAACGGCTCCGGACTTCAACCGATCAAAAACATAGTGGGTTTTTATTCTCAGGATGCTTTTCATATCGGAGCGCTGATTTGTGCGCTGATTTGTTGTCGCAAAAAATATTACCCGATTCCTGTTTTTTTAGCCGTGGTTTCTGGGCTTTTGCTTCAGAACAGGCAAAATCTGACCCTTTTTTATTATCAAGCGGTGGTTTTTTTACCCCTTCTTGCTCTGGCCTATGCCGGCGCCTTGAATGTGATCGAGGTGAGGGTGAGGCATTTTCTCGGTAAGCGGAACGCATGGGCAGGACGCCTTTTTTACGCCATCCCTCTTTTTCTTCTCCTTGGCAGTCTGCGCCCCAGCATCGATGGAACGTGGAAGCCCAAGAACGAGCTATGGGTCACACAAAATTGCCAAGAGGTCGAGGCTGTCGCCAAATGGATCAATGCCCATACGTCCAATCGGGACATGGTCGTTTGCCACCAGAATCTGGGATGGTTGCTGGAATGTAGAACGACTGATTTCATTCAAGCCACAGCTTGGAGTGGACGGACCACATTCACGTTCGAAAAGTTACCCGCCAAAGACAGGTTTTTATATCCAGCGGAAATCGCAGCGGCCAAATATCTCGTTATAGGTGACATAGACCAGCGTTGGACGCTGGCGCAGAAAAATGTGGCGTGGATAGTGGATTTAATACGAAGCGAAAAATGGAAAATGGTGTGGCAAGGTGCTAATTATACCGTTCTTGAAAACCCACGATTCACATTAGATCATTGAAGATGCAGCCTCACGCGATCACAAAATGCCGTTTATGCGGCAGTCCCTATCTTGAAAATGTGCTGGATCTGGGAATTCAAAAGCTGACAGGAATATTTCCTCGTTCGTCTGATGAGATTGTGCTCGAAGGCCCTCTGGAGTTGGTTCGGTGTGTGGCTTCGTTTTGAGGCGAGTGCGTGGGCATTCCAAAAATCTCGCTCGCGATTGCAAAGAAAAAGCGAGTTTCCGGAGACACGGATTCTATCCATCTAAGTATCACGAGAACCACATCCACAGACATCTCGAAAACCCGCCGTTCAAATTCAAGTGAATCTATCAGTTGGCTCGGGCAAGCCAGATGATAAATTTCGTCCAGCCAATAAGCGGATTGCCCCCCTGCACCTGTGATTAAGGACTTAAGCGGGGGTTTTGTTGTAGGATTGAGGTCGACATCTAAAATCTAAAGGTAAAATAAAGGTCTCTGCGTTCTAGTGAAAGCCTACAATCGAAAAGACCTTCCTTCGATACACTAAAGGGTATGAGCTATGCATAAATGGGTGAATAAAAAAAGCATCGGTTTCTTTATTTGCGTTCGCCCATTTTATCGAAGAGGCCCCTTTTCCGAGATGAATTCATAAACGGGTTTAGCTTGATTCTTCATCCGGGTCTTTCTATCGCTGGAGGGTATGTTTGCGGATGTTTTCATATTATCTCACTTCGTCAGGTTGAGGCGCTTGCTATCTGTGGTCGTTCTTGTGGTAGTCGCGATGGGCGGGGCATATGCTCAAGATGAAACAAAAAAGCGCAGCGGCCAAGCGGGCAGGGGTTCCATAGACTTGACCAATTCCTTTCGTGGTATGCTCTTCGGATCGTCGATAGAAGAGATGGAAAAGACCATCAAGTTCGAGCCAGTTTCGGAAGATCACGCGAAGGGAGACGCGATTAAAATCTACATCCGCACCGATGAGAAGAAGTCACTCGGAGATGTCGCCATTCAGGAAGTGTCTTACTATTTTTTCGAAGGGAAATTTTACGCAGTGGTCATCGCGACGATGGATTACCGCCAGACAGAAAATCTTCGCAAAGCTCTTGATATCGTTTATGTCGGCTCTCCTCACAAAGAAAAGGAAAGTCAAAATCTGCTTTGGAGCGGCAAGAATACGACAGCCTTCATGCGTTCGGACAGGGTGACTGGGGAAGGCAGGACCATCATTTCCAGCAACGAACTACAGAAAAACTACGATCGGTTTTCACGTGAGTCGGCAGTGAAGGCGGCAAACGAAATGTAAAATCGGCTGCTAGCGGAAAAACTATTTTTTAAAAATACGCGGAAACCATTTTTGAGTGGAAGTTGTAGCGTAAAGGGCAATTAAAATGGCCGCGACCAACAAGACGATAAAGGCTATGAGGGAGTTCTCCGGTTGCTCGTAGGGCTTGATGGGTTCAATAATGGGAACCGCCGTCGAAGAAGGGGTGGGTGTGGGTGAAGGCGTCGATGGTACGTCTTCAGTTTTGGCTTTTGAGGCGGGAAACTTAGCTGCTTCTATTGGAATCCATCCTGTGAAAGTGCCATGTTCAATTTGGATGCCGCCACGGATCAGGGTGCCATTTTCGATCACGAATCCTGTTGGGATTTCCATGTGGGCTTCACCTATGGGAGTTTGCATGGTGAGGACGCTTGGCGAAAGAAGAGTCATTCGCGTGGGGGACGATTGGGCCTGAGCAAGGCTGAGCGATGATGCCCCGAGACAAAGAACGGCAATGACGGGAAAACGTATTCCGAATTTAACAGGTTTCATTGTTCTTTGGTCAGCATAACACACCCAGCTTAATTCAAGCCGAAAAAAATGGAGTGAATATGTTCTGGATTGGAAGTGGTCATTTGGCAATTATCAAGCTCTGTGAGTTATTCAAACGAAATTGAATCGGTTTCCTTATCCCGCCGAAAGTTTATTTTGGGGGCTGGGGCGGCTTTGCTAGGGGCGGGATTACCTCGGGTGTGGGGAGCATCGCCTGTTTGGCCTCTGTCGGCTCTGATTATTGGCGACTCGATGGCTCTTTGTGGATTTGGGCAGCGGTTGGACGGGTATTTGCGGAGCATGGGGGTGGTAGATGTTTTTACCTATATGGCCTGCGGCACGCAGCCGTTATCATGGACGACACTGAAAGCCTATGCGAATGCCAAAACGCGATGCGGATTTTGGAAAATAGAAACGCAAAAAGGCGCAGCGCCGCTTTCTTTCCAAGACACCTACGGAATGAGCCGCGGCCACCGTCCGAATAAATATGATGTGCCAAAAATCGAGATGCTGCTGGAATCGCAAAAGCCAGATATCTTGATTGTGCAGTTGGGAAACAATCTTTTCGATCTTCTTAAAGGCAATAACTACTCCCGCATGGGGCCCATGTTGCAGCCTTATATTGCTCCCTTTCTCTCGAAGGTGGCTCATTCTGCGGCTGCTCCAAAACGTGTATACTGGGTCTCCCCGCCGGAGACCGAGAGGATAGCGCGGACGGCCCACGACATTTTGGTCGAGCGGCTCCGTGCAACGGAAGGTGATTGGTTGAAGGTGATTGATAGCCGACTGTTACTCAAATACCCCTACCGCAACCTTCAACCCGATAAGCAACACTTCTTCGGCCCCGACGCCGTGATTTGGGCGGATAGCGTTTTCGATATCATCAAAAAGGATCTGGAGGCCGCGCCACTGGCCGGCTCGACCGCCCCTACGAATCTTCTGCCTCCGCCACCCCCTGCGCCAACCCCTGCCGAGGTCGCAAAGTCCGCTCCTCCAGCACCGACGCGCCCGTCTCTCTACATCAAAGCTTCGCTCGAATACATCACTGCGCCATTCTCGAAAGAGGAAATAGCGCCCTACAATGAATCGTTGGTTGGGTTCGTTTATCGCGTGCGATATGTCATGCAAGGTGAGTTCAAGGGAACGCATTTGGTGGTCCTCCATGCGGCGCACATCGACGGAAAGAGACAATCACTGAGCGGATACTACATTAATCAAACACGAAGGATGAGGCTTATCCCGCTGGAGGATACTCCTTGGGCGACGTTGAAGGCCAAGGATGATCCACGCTTTGTCGATATGGAGAGATTCATAAGCGACGAAGACAACATCAAACTCAGTAAGCAAATGTGAGATACCCCATCCTATCACTCGCGATGGGATTGGCTCTGGGGGCTTGCCAGATGGTCAATGCCTCGGCGCCGATTTCGTTCGAGCCTATTGTCTACACCTCCCTAGGAGATGTGGAGGTGCCGGTTTCCACCCAGCGTTCTTCGAGCTCTATGAGTGTGATGCTCATTGGGGACTCTTTGAGTGTCGGTCCGTTTGGTGACAGGATGTTGTCCTATTTCAGTCAAAGGCTCGAGCCGGCCCAATATCATATTTATGCCTCCTGCGGGACCTCGCCCGAAAGCTGGCTCAAGGATTCTCCCGACTTCATTACGCCTTGCGGATTTCGTATGGTGACGGCTAGGGAAAGCTGGAAGACCGACTACCATGATGGCAAAAAACCCCGCCCCGTAAAAACGCCCAAGCTGGCGGCGATCATTTCCAAAAGCAGACCGCCCCAAATTGTCATTGTTCAGATGGGAACGAATTGGATGGATGAGTTTGTTGGGGCCTCGGATTTAAGCGGCGATTTGAAAAAAATCATCATCCGAAAATTCATTGCCGAAATCCGCGCGAAAGCGACGCCGTATGTTCAGATCGTTTGGGTTTTACCGCCGGATTCCTCCAAGTATTCCTCACGTCTCAAGGACGCGGTGGACCGCTGGATCAATGATTGCGCGAGGGAATTGAAGTTCAAGACGATTAACACACGCGGGTTCACCGACCGCTATGTCAAAGGAAAGTCCGGTGCGGATGGGGTTCACCTCAACGCGGCGGCCGGTCACGAGTGGGCGAACGGCGTCATCAAGCGACTTCCTAAAATCACTTCAACAGTGGTCTCGCAGACGTCGGCTCTTTGATCAATGGGACTTTTGCCCAGCCTTGTCCTTGAGTGAATTCACGGGATGTGAAGCACCAGATCAGGAGGCGACGGCCGGTGAGAGAGGCTTTGCGGCGCGCCAGATTGCGGCGTGCAGAAGTGGCTCCAGATCCCATTACCGCGACAACATCGAGCGGGAAGCCCAGCTCGTAAGACAATTGATCGGCGAGTCCAGCCCCCACGGAGTGCATGTCGCCTCCGGAGTGAAAAACAAGATTGTGACTATCGCCTAGGAGAATGATCGGGCTGCTCTTGGAGTTTGGAAGCGGTTCTAGGCCGATGCTACTAGCTATCCCAATGAAGCGGGAGCTGAGAGGTTCGGTTGTTGTCTGAGGGGGAATGAGGGAGGCAGCGAGGTCGCCATGGATCTCGAGTGGCACGTCAACGGCTTTGGTTTCGACTTTCGGTTGAGCGGTCACCCATGGCAAATCTTGGATGAGTTCGGCGATTTTTTTTGCGGCCAACTGGATTCCGAGAGGCGCCCAGTGGGTGTCTGTTTTGCAGTAGAGATCGGGTGAATCCGTAGATCTCGCGCTGAGAAATGTCTCGGTCAGATCCAGAACTTTAATACCTCGGCTTTCGAGGAGCGCGTAAAAATCGCGGTCGTTTTTTACGAGATCCGCAGGCACTTCCGGCGGCGTGGGATTACCCGACATCAGCTTGTCAGGGTAAATCGCGGCCTTCGTTGGAACGGGAACAAGGAGGAGGTCGATACCCGCTTTGTCTAGCTGTTCCTTAAAATCCAAAATGGCAGGCAGGGGAGCGTTCGAGTCGCCCTCTGCATCGGGAATGTCGCTCCAGAATTTTGGAGCGGCAAGATGCCTGAGTTCCTTGTCTAGGAAAAGCCACCCGTCCTCCCCGGATATGGTCATGCTTGGACTTGAGCTTGCCTTGTCTAGAACGGTCTTGAGGGATTGCTGGAATTGGTCGCTGGCGGATGGAATGGGAGAATCTGTAGCGGAGCAGAGGTCCATACTTCCTGCGTGCACGGCCAACACGGCAACGAAGCATCGCAAAATAAAAGACACGATTGAAATCATAGACTAGGAAACACGGGATATTTTCAAAGTCGGGTAATAAAGCACAAATCAACGGGATTGTCTTGCCGTAAAAAAAATGATACGCCATAGGGGCGGGGATTGTCATTTAGGCGCGATTTCACGGAGTATCGATGGTCTTTAGTTCTCATATTTTTCTATTTTATTTTCTGCCGCTGAGTCTAGGGCTTTATTATGCGCTTTGGCGTGCTCCGCAGCGTTGGCGAAATGTCACCCTGATCTTTACGGGATATGCATTTTATGGCTGGGCGGAGCCGATGTTCATGCCGCTGATGTTTTTCACTACTTTTGTGGATTGGTTGGTGAGTTTGATGATTGCGCACAATGAGTGGCGAGTTTGGCGAGTGTGGTCACGTCCGGTGCAGTTGCTGGAGCATGGCGGACTCCGATCCCAGACACAGCGTTCGGCGATCACGATTTCGATCGTACTGAATCTCGTTGTTCTCGGTTTTTTTAAATACTTCAACTTCGGAGTGGAGAGTTACAACACGCTTGCCCTTTCGATGGGATTGGAAAGTTGGCAGTGGAATACATTTTTTGAAGTCATTCTTCCTCTCGGGATCAGCTTCTACACGTTTCAAGCGATGAGTTACACCATCGATGTCTATCGCGGTGAGGCCCGTGCCATGGCGAGCCTAGCGGATTTTTCCTGCTTCGTTTCGATGTTCCCTCACCTTGTGGCTGGCCCGATCTTGAAATTCTCTTTTCTGGCCGATCAAATCGAAAGCCGTTCGTTGACCATGGAAAAGTTTGCCCGAGGGGTGGCATTTCTCTCCCTCGGATTTTCCAAGAAAATCCTTCTGGCTAATCCCTGCGGGAAGATTGCTGACCTCGTTTTTCTGAACGGATCGCCGGACATTATTGATGCGTGGTATGGCGCGGTCGCTTATGCGTTTCAGATCTATTTCGATTTCAGTGCCTATTCGGATATGGCGATCGGGCTTGGGCTTATGCTCGGCTTTGTTTTTGCCAAGAATTTCGACTCTCCCTACCAAGCGAAATCCATCACCGATTTTTGGCGACGGTGGCACATCTCGTTGTCCAGTTGGCTTCGCGATTACCTGTACATTCCCCTTGGCGGCAACAAGCGGGGAGCGATCCGCACCTACATCAATCTTCTTCTCGTCATGCTCATCGGCGGGCTCTGGCACGGGGCTTCGTGGAATTTTGTGATTTGGGGAGGGATCCATGGCACGGCATTGGCATGGGAGCGTTACCATGGAAAAAACGGGGTCTTCCATCGGCTTCCCGCTTTCATTCAAACCGCTTTCACCTTTTTTATCGTGGTTTTCGCTTGGGTTTTCTTTCGCGCTAAAGACTGGCCTTCCGCACTGGCCTATTGTTCGAGCATGGCGGGATGGGGGGAGTCTTCCGATGGGGCAGCGCTGCTGAGTGGGATCATCTGCCAACCCTACTACCTTGGCAGCTTCCTTCTCGCCGCATTGGTGGTGTGGATGGGGCCACAGACTTGGGATTGGACTCGGGTACTGACCTCCGGAAAAGTTGCCGTGCTCGTCGCCCTATTATGGCTTTCGATTATTGTGATGACCACGCAGGCTTATAATCCCTTCATCTATTTTATCTTCTAAGCCGTGATACCGAAAAAAATTGATAACAGACGGGAGGAGGCAGCGGTGCGGGAGGTCGGAGTCACCGCAATTTCATGCAGGCTCCAGAAGATCGTTGTTGGGGTGTTTTTTTTAACCCTACTTTCGGTCCCTCTTGCTCAGATCGTCCTCGAATTCTCTGCGCGGGATTGGCCTCGTTGCTTCCATATTGTGCGAGCGATTCCTAATGTTGCAAAAGCCTTTAGGGAATCTTCCTCGTTGGTATCCGGTATTTCCGCCTCGAATGCGTCGCTGAAAAAAGATTTTAAAAACTACGAGAAGACCCTTGAGGAGGAATCTTTCCTTATGCGGCGCGCCTTGCCGACGGTGCAACATTTGGGCCTGCGTTACCTTGGACTCGGTAACGAAAAAGTCTACCCTGGTCGCGAGGGAGAGTTATTTTACCGCCCAGATGTAGATTATGTTGCGGGGCCTGGATTTCTGGACCCCGCTGAGCTTCGACATCGCCCGAATTCCGCAAATCCACTCCCCGCGCTTCTAAAATTTCGTGATGACCTCGCCGCACGTGGCATCCGCCTCATTGTTGTGCCCGTCCCGCTCAAACCCGTCGTCGATCCGGAGTGTCTGGCTGGTTCGATTTCGCAATCACCGCTGCAAAACCCATCGTTCGATGATTTCCTCGCACAGTTGGAAAAAAACGGCATCGAGTTTGTCGATGCTTGCGAAGCCATCCTTGATCAAAAGCGCTCGACCGGACGCGCCCAGTTTTTAAAAACCGATTCGCATTGGACTCCCTCTGCCATGGAATGTGTGGCGCGGCGAGTTGCCGAGAAAATCCCATCGCCCAACAAGCCACCCCTATGGTCACGCGGGAAACCGCAGTCCGTCCGCAATCACGGAGATCTGGTCACCATGCTTAGGCTTTCCGACCCCGCTGCGATCTACCCCTTGGAGGAGGCTGTCGTCACCCCCGTGGTTGGTCCTGATGCCGCCCCATGGGTCCATGACCCTTCTGCGGAGATATTGCTGCTCGGCGATAGCTTCACGAATATTTACTCGCACCAAGATTTGGGTTGGGGATGTTCGGCGGGATTTGCAGAGCACCTCAGTTTGGCTCTTCAAGAACCGCTGGACCGCATTGCCATCAACGCTGGGGGAGCATTCACCACGCGCCAGACGTTGGTTCGTTCGCCGGAGCGCCTCGAAGGAAAGAAAATTGTGATTTATGAATTCGCCATGCGCGACCTTGCCTGCGGTGATTGGAAAGTCCTTCCGCTGCCTGAGGCGAAGCCCATTGCTGAAAAACAAAGCCCTTCGCGTGACGGTCTTTTCGGCACGATCAAGGATATCACACGTGCCCCCAAGCCCGGTTCCGTTCCCTACAAGGATCTGATCGTTTGCATTCACCTCACGGATATCGACGGAGGTTCGCCTGCCGAGGCGCTTGTGTTTCTGCATGGAATGAAAAATAACATTCCTACGGCCGCGAGTTCGCTCAGTCCGGGTGACCGAATCCACATTCAGTCTGTGCCTTGGAGTAGCGTGGAGGACAAATACGGAGCCTTTAATCGCAAAGAAATCAACGGCCCAGCGGCGGAGTTGGAGGATATTTTCTGGTCGGAAGCCATCCCTGAAGCGGACCGCTAAATGCGATTTTGAAAAAGGGATAATACCAAAAGCAGCTTGCTTTTGGATTTTAGGAGAGGAACACAGTGCGTATCTCCGATCCGGAGGCACCGCCTTTGTGTGTTGGCGTGCTCTTTGGTTCCAATGGGGCGCGAGCAAGGAGACCCGTCTCCACACGGTCGAGACGGCCAAGCCCCCTTCTTTTGCGGCGCAAAGTCTCATTTCAAAGAGACAATGGTGTGAGGGGAATGATGATTTGAGAGATGCCTTAGTCGCATACGACAAAGTGGCTTTGGATGGCCCGCGATTCGTCAGGTGGCAATATCAACGTGCTCGATAATATTGGCGATCCAGTGAGAGCCCCTTATTTTTTAAAGTCACAAGCTGCTTGCGAAGTTGATTTCAACAAGAAAAAGGAACATCTTGATTTGGCAGATGGGTTGGGGGTGGGATTTTCCACGCGCCTACTTTCCAAGAAAAAAGCAGATAAAAAAACCGGAGTCTACGGGGCTCGAACCCGCAACCTCCGCCGTGACAGGGCGGCGCTCTGACCAATTGAGCTAAGACTCCTAAGAGGGGCAAGACGATAGCCGCAGATGCCTGATGGTTGCAACCCTTTTGTTCAATAAATTTCTGCAAGGGATCGCTTGCCATCCTCCGGGTTGCGAAGCGAGGCTTTTTTATGAGCCAAGCACAGCGATTGCGATGTTCCCGTTCATACCCCGAAGCGACAACTAAAACTTTAAAGGGGTCAGGAATTAATTATTGACATTAAAGCGGCTTCAGATTGAGTGGAGGGATGCCAAGACAAGTTCGAATCGAGTATGAAGGGGCGTTTTATCATGTGATGGCGCGGGGGAACCGACGCGCGGATATTGTTTTTGATGATGAAGACCGGAAGACATTTTTGAGAACATTGGGAGAGGTTTGCAAGAGAGCGGGGTTTCGGATTCATGCGTATGTTTTAATGAGCAACCACTACCATTTGCTTTTGGAAACTCCGCAAGCGAATCTGACGGCGGGCATGGGGTGGTTTCAAAATGCCTACACGCGTCGGATCAATACGCGTCACCGGTTGTGGGGGCATCTTTTTGGGGGGAGATACAAAGCGATCGCGGTTGAACCAGGGAATGCCTTTTGGGCGATCTTGGACTACATTCACTTGAATCCGGTGCGGGCGGGGCTGGTTGCGGCGGGGGATGGCATGGAGTCCTATGCTTGGAGCAGTTTGCCTTTGTATTTGAGGGAGGCGCCAGACCGACCGGCTTTTTTGAAGACAGCGATGGGTTTTGAGGTGAGCGGGTGTCGTGATGATGCGGAGGGTCGAAAGGCGTTTTTGATGGAGCTAGAGCGGCGTGTGGATTGGGGCAATCCGACGCAGGCGGGAGTGGAATTTGGCTCCGAACAAAGGCGACCGGAGTTATCGGTGCATGTGGCGTTGCGGCGGGGGTGGTTTTTCGGCTCGCAGGCGTTTAGGGAAAATCTGATGGCCAAGCTCAAGATCAAGCTGGAGCAAGGCGGGGTGCGGACTGCGAATGGATACCACGGCCCGGAGATCAAGGATCATGGACAGGCGGTGGCGGAGAGATTGGCATCTGCAGGGTGTTGGTATTTTGGCTGGGAGGACGAGGCCTTGGTGGGCTTGCCAAAAGGGGATGAGAGAAAGGCTTTGATCGCTTCGCTGATCCACCGGGAGACGACTGTGCCGCTGGATTGGATCAGTGCGAGGTTGCGGATGGGTGTTCGTGCTGGCGTGTGCCGCAGTATCAAGCGGCATCGCGAGCGGTTGAAAGCGGACGCTGATCTTGGGAGGGTGGAGAGCGAAGTGGTGGCAAGAATGAATGCTCTAAAAAACGAATTGCCAACGACGGTTTGATTGGCTCTTTTGTCTAGCACTCCAGGGGCACGAGGTATGATTTAAAGCCCCAGTCACGGCGACCTTGATTTCAGCGTCCCACAATTCGATGAATTCATGCGCTGCGACATTCCTTCTATTGCCAGCTTGATAATTCAGAAACGCAAATCCGGTAGTTGAAAAATATGTGGACCCAGAGTTAAAGGGGGATCGGGCTTCCATTCTTGAGGTTTGTGGAGTTTTTCCTTGGGTTCTTGGGGCATACGGTTTTAATTCCTGCCACTTATGACGGATAAGGAAGCTTTTATTGCCCTGAATATGGTGCCGAGGATCGGTCCTGTTCGGGTGCGGCGATTACTCTCAGCATTTGGTTCTCCGATGGCGGTGCTTTCTGCCAGCACGTCGGCACTCCAATCGGTCGAGGGAATCGGTCCGGAAGCGGCCAAGTCGCTTCGGGACTGGGAGAGTTATGTTGATCTGGCTGGCGAGCTTCGGTTGGTGAAGGAGTTTGGTGCCAGAGTGGTTACGCTGGCATCCCCAGATTATCCGGCCCTTCTGAGCGAGATTCACGATCCTCCGACGGTGCTCTACATTATGGGTGATCTTCAGGATCGAGATCGACACGCGATTGGGGTGATCGGGACGAGAAAGCCCAGCCACTACGCGAACGATTGCGCCAAAAAGATTTCGTATCAGCTCGCTTATTCCGGAGTGACGGTCGTGAGTGGACTGGCTCGGGGTATTGATACCGCCGCGCACCAAGGGGCTCTCGCGGCGAAAGGTCGCACGATCGCCGTGATCGGCAGCGGACTCCTCTCAATTTACCCGCCTGAAAATCAACCGCTCGCAGAAAAAATCGCCACTTCGGGCGCGGTCATTACCGAATTTTCGATGCAAGTGAAGGCGGATCGTCAGACATTTCCGATGCGCAACCGCATCATCAGCGGGTGTTCCCTCGGTGTGCTCGTCGTCGAAGCGGGCGCGCAGAGTGGGGCCCTGATTAGCGCGAATCAGGCAGGCGAGCAGGGACGATCGATCTACGCCGTGCCCGGTCGCATTGATAATCCCTCGGCCATTGGGTCCAATCGCCTCATCCAGCAAGGCGCGAAACTCGTCACTTCCGCCGCCGATGTGCTTGATGATATGGGGCTACTTTTTGCCGAAAAGCCAGAGCTTTCGCGTCCACCGCCGCCCGAACTCACCGGAAATGAAGCCGCGATACATACTGCGATTCAGGATGATGAGATGCATATCGATGCCTTGGTCGAAAGATGCGGGTTGCCAATTCACATTGTGTCTTCTACTTTGCTCGCCCTTGAAATGAAAAAGTTGGTTCGATCACGACCCGGCGGGCATTTCGTAAAAATTTCTTAACTTCCCATGTCCAAAACTCTTGTCATTGCAGAAAAGCCCTCCGTCGCCAACGACCTCGCCAAAGCGCTAGGCAAATTCACCAAAAAAGACGATTTTTTTGAGAGTGACGACACCGTGATCACGTCGGCGATCGGTCACCTCGTCGAGCTTTGCCTTCCGAACGAGATGGATAAAAAGCGGGGCAAGTGGAGCTTTGCGAATCTCCCGATCGTCCCCGACCACTTCGACCTCAAGGCGAAGGAAAAAACCCTTTCGCGTTTCAATTTGATCAAGCGTCTGCTCAAGCGCGCTGACATTGGCGATGTCGTCAATGCCTGCGACGCCGGGCGCGAGGGGGAACTGATTTTTCATTACGTCATCCAACTCGCCGGCTCAAAAAAACCGACTCGCCGTCTTTGGTTACAGAGCATGACACCCGAGGCCATCCGCCAAGGATTTGCGCATTTGCGCGCTGGTAAAGAGATGATTCCGCTGACCGATGCCGCCGTCTGCCGCAGCGAAAGCGATTGGTTGGTAGGCATCAATGCCACGCGCGCCCTGACCGCCTTCAACTCGAAGGGGGGCGGATTCCAACTCACCCCAGTCGGACGGGTGCAAACTCCCACGCTCGCGATCTTGGCCGTGAGGGAAGAAAAAATCCGGGCCTTCCAGTCGCGTCCCTATTTTGAGGTCTTTGGAGATTTCGGCGTCGCTGCCGGAGTTTATTGCGGACGTTGGTTCGACGAAAAATTCAAAAAAGGCGCTGATGAGGACGCGAAGGCGGAGCGCCTCTGGGAACGCTCAACGGCCGAAGCGATCGTGACCAAGTGCACCGACAAACCGGGAGTCATCACCGAAGAAAAGAAGCCCACCACGCAGATCTCGCCGCAACTTTACGATCTTACGACTCTCCAGCGCGAAGCGAACTCCCGCTTCGGCCTTAGTGCCAAACGCACGCTCCAGATCGCGCAAGCGCTCTACGAAAAATACAAAGTCCTCACCTATCCGCGTACTGACTCCCGCTACATGCCGGACGACAACCTCGCCACTGTGAAAAATGTGATGGGGAAACTCGAGATCGACGACCTCGCCGCACATGGACGCAAAGCCCTTCAATCGGGTTGGGTGAATCTCAATCGCCGTGTTTTCAACAACGCCAAGGTCACCGATCACCATGCCATCATTCCGACGGGTGTTTCACCCAAGGCGCTCGATGATTTTGAGCTGAAAGTTTACGACATGGTCGCCCGCCGCTTCGTTGCGGTCTTTTATCCCGCGGCGCAATTTGAAGTCACCACCCGCATCACCCGCGTCGAAGGGGAAGCCTTCAAAACGGATGGAAAAATCCTCATCGAGCCGGGTTGGTTAGCCGTTTATGGCAAGCAGGCCGCCGGAGAGGATGACCAAACTGTCGTCCCGATCGCCAAGGATGAGCGTGCTAAGACGGAAGCCTTGGAGATCAAAGAAAACGAGACCAAGCCACCCGCCCGATTCAACGAGGCCACGCTCCTTTCCGCGATGGAAGGGGCCGGAAAGTTGGTTGATGACGAAGAACTCCGCGAGGCCATGAGCCAGCGTGGACTCGGCACCCCGGCGACCCGCGCGCAAATCATCGAAGGCCTCATCCTAGATGGATATATCGTCCGACAAGGCCGCGACATTATCACCACTTCCAAGGGTCTCGCGCTCATCACCCTACTCCGTGGTCTCGGTATCCAGTCGCTTACCTCGCCAGAAATGACAGGGGAATGGGAGTTTAAGCTCAAGCAGATGGAACAAGGCGCATTAGATCGAACCCAATTCATGCAAGAGATTCGTGGATTCACGGAAGACATTGTCAACAAGGCCAAAACCTTCGAGGGCGATACCATCGGCGGATCGTTTCAAGACCTCGATGTTCAGTGTCCGAAGTGCTCGCACATCGGCTATGTGGAATCTTTCAAAGCTTTCGAATGCGGTGCGAAATGTGGGGCCATTATTTGGAAAACCATGGCCGGTCGCACATTTGAGCGCGAAGAAGTGCAGTCCATCCTTGAGCTTGGTCGCATCGGTCCGCTTGAAGGCTTCCGCAGTAAGCTCGGACGCCCCTTTGCCGCCGTTGTGAAAATCGACGCCGAGGGAAAACAATCTTTTGACTTCGGGGACAGCGCGGATTCTATCGCGAATCTGAATTTTTCGGAACTTCCAACGATTGGTTCGTGTCCTACCTGCAAGTCGGGAACGATTCACGACAGCGGCACGGCTTGGGTGTGCTCGAATACGAGCGCGTGCAAGTTCCGAATGGGAAAAACACTTTGCCAAAAGGAAATCCCGCGCGAGCAAGTCGAAAAGCTCATCACCGAGGGCAAGACCGATCTCATCCACCGTTTCATCTCGAAAAAAGGCCGACCGTTTTCCGCTTTCCTTAAGATGGAAAAGGATAAAGTGAGCTTCGAGTTTGAGGAGCGCGAACGTAAGCCCGCCGCAGCCAAAAAAACGGCCGCTCGCGCTACCAAAACAACGAAGGTCACCAAGTCCCCACGGACCAAAAAGGCCGCCGCGGCCGCATAATCGACGATCTACTGCTCACGCATTTGTAATTGCATTTCCGCGTCCGCGTCATCAATCTAAATGGTGTCATTAAGATTTTATTATGAGCCAAACTAATTCTCTCGAACAACTCAAGCAATTCACCACCGTTGTCGCCGATACAGGGGACTTCGAAAGCATTCGCGCCTATACGCCAGAGGATGCGACGACTAACCCGACGTTGATCTACAAGGCTGTTCAGCAGGCGGAATATAAGCCTCTCCTAGAGAAAGCCGTGGCCGATAATCGCTCCAGCACGCTCACCGGCGGCGCCCTCCACCGCAAGGTCATCGACGATCTTCTCATTGCGTTCGGACGCGAAATCCTCTCGATCGTTCCCGGTCGTGTTTCCACCGAAGTCGATGCCCGACTTTCTTTCGATATCGAAGGAACCGTCGAAAAGGCCCGCTACCTCATCGGTCTCTACGAGAAGCAAGGCACGCCCCGTGAGCGTGTGCTTATCAAGATCGCCTCGACATGGGAAGGTGCCCAAGCCGCTGCGGTATGCCAAAATGAAGGCATTAATTGTAATCTCACGCTCCTCTTCGCTCTCCCCCAAGCTATTGCCTGCGCCCAAGCCAACGCGCGTCTCATTTCCCCTTTCGTCGGACGCATTTACGATTACTACAAGACCACCACCGGCAAGGAATACGTCGGCGCGGAGGATCCTGGTGTCCAGTCAGTCCAAAAAATCTACGCCTACTACAAAAAGTTTGGTTACCAAACGCAAGTGATGGGCGCCAGCTTCCGGAATGTCAGTCAGATCACCGAGCTCGCGGGTTGCGACTTGCTGACGATCAGTCCCGATCTCCTCAAGAATCTCCAAGACTCCACCGCGCCGCTCACTCGCAAGCTTGACCCCGCGGAGGCAGCGACCTCTAGCATCGAAAAAATCGATCTCGACGAAAAAACCTTCCGCTGGATGCTCAACGAAGACCCCATGGCTACCGACAAGCTTTCTGACGGCATTCGGAAGTTTGCAGCGGATATCGTTCAACTCGAAAAGATCATTGCCCAAAGTTTCTAGATTTAGGAGCCCCCAATGATACCGAAATATGGTGTGGCCATTCTGCTCGTGCTCTTGGCGGCCACACCCCTTCGCGCCACCACGCGTGCGACCGACTACCCTGGTTCGATATCCATGCTCCTCGGTGTCGAAAGTGTGCGGTCGGATCTGGCTCTTGATGCGAAACAAAAATCCCGCCTCAACGTGCTGAGAAAAGAACTCCGATCAAAGTCCCAGGTGTTGACCCAAAAGAAATCCAAAGTCCCGCTATCTCGACTCACAGCCGATCAGAAGCTTTTTTCGCTTATCGACACCAATAACTCCTGTTCTCTCGCCGTGCTCACCCCAGAGCAATCCGTCCGCTTCCACGAGATTCAAAATCAAGCCCTCGGTTTCACGATGCTGGTCTCACCCAAGGTCCAAAAACAGCTCGTGTTCGGTGTCAAGCAGGTGATATCGATCGAGAAAATCCGACTCAAGGGGCTGGATTTCGTTGCCGAGACGAACCTCGCCTTCGAGGAGGGGAAATTGTCTCAAGACAAAAGGCTCCAACTCCTCCGCGACTACCGCTCTGAACAAGCGGACGACTTCAAGGCTGTCCTAACCCGCGCTCAGCGGGAAGCTTTTACGGCCCTGTGTGGTCAACCGCTTAAAAGATAGATTTGCCAGAGGGAAAGGAAATAAAGACGGGGCCCGATTTTCTCGGCTTCTCTTGGCATTGACTTCACTAGGACGGACACGCAACTAGATAAACATGATCATCGATACCGTTTCATCCTTTTACAAGTATCTGCCCATTCACCCCGGCTTCGCTCAGGCCTTCCGCTATCTGGAAGAGGGCAACCTTGATCCGGGATCTGAAACGCGACAAATCATCAACGGTGATCTGATTTTTGCGAGCTTCATGCGCCGACCCGCCAAGACCCGCGAAACATCGCGCCTTGAAGCCCATCGCAAACACATCGACATCCAATTTCTTGTTTCCGGCAACGAGCAATTCGGTTGGAAGCCGACGAGCGACTGCGTGAACCCAGATGGAGATTTCAACGAGGAACGGGATGTTCAGTTTTTTAAAGACGACGCCACATCGTGGCATGCGATTCAACCGGCCCACTTCGTCATCTTTTTTCCAGAGGATGCCCACGCCCCGATGGTCGGCACTGGCGAAATCGCCAAAGTGGTCGTGAAGGTCGCTGTCGTTTAGGGGAGATCCATCGTTTTTTTAACGCGATCGAATGCAGCGTATAGAAGAAAGCATTCAGGATTTATTATTGCATCCGTACGTCGAGGTGGAGGAAATCAAGCAAACCCTCTGACAATCGGGAGGCAAGGGATTGCTTGCCACAATCGATCCGGACCCGACCAGTCATTCCTATTTTCAATCCATTTATGGAATCGGTGATTTGAAGTGCGGCAAAATGGGTGTCCGCGCCTGTGCTTTGCGGTGCGCTTGTTGGTAATTGGGGTGTCAACCTCAGCGGCGGCGACGTCACGATCCCCCGGAAAGTGACTTCGGGATATGCGTTCAAGCGCAGTTTGAATGGAGCACCGCTGACGACCAATCGGGCTTGCTTTTCATTCAATGTCACAATCAATTCATCCAGCTTGTCGGGTTGGATCACACAGAAAATCTCTCCAGAGGGTATTTTTTTTCCTAAGAGCGAATCAAGTTGCCGCGAGGCGATCGTGCCGTCCGCATTGGCCTTCAGAACAAGACCCTCCAAACGCCGAGAGGCTTCTGTAAAATGGGATGTCGCCGCCGCCACTTCGTTGCGAAGAATGCCCACCGATGAGGGTATTCCACTCGCCATGGCTTCGCGCATGAGGGTTTTCTTTTTTTCCAGTTCGGTGGTGGCTTTTTCGAAATTGCCAGCAATGGAAATGTTTTCCAAGACGGCCAAGGTTTGACCTGCCATCACGCGAACGCCCTCGTTGACAAGGACGAGTTTTAAATACCCTTCCTCGACATTCCTGACGGTGCAGGACAGCGCAGGTTGGAGTCGGCAATCGTCATACGTCGACTTTGGCAAAGGGATAAAGAGCGCCACGAGGGTCGCGGCGACAACGCTCGTAAAAATACCCAGCGCTCTTTTGCGGGCAACGGGGACGGCTGATTTAACACTTTTAAAAACCGAAGCCGTTGTGGAAAGGGCAGGCATGGCAATGCCGGTGATACCCCAAGCCATTATCAGGGAGTCCCCAAGCCATTTCATGCCGTAGGGGGCCAGGGCCATCGAAACGAATTTCCAAATTCCAAAAAAGACAAGCACCACGTAAATGGAACTGGCGAGCCCATAAGATCCAAGAAACCAGGCATCACGATTGGAGGTTTTTTTATCGGGATCCGATCCTATAAAAAAACTCGATATGATGTTGGAAATGTGGCTGCGGGCTCTTTGGCGGAGATCCGGCATATCCACCGCTTCGGCCAGAATGAAGTAGCCATCGAAGCGCATGAGCGGATTCCCGTTGAAAAAAATCGTACTCACGCTCGCAAGGATAATGAGGTGGGTGAATAGTTGGCGGGTGAACCCATCGGCCAGAAGCATCCAAATCCCAATGAGCACCGCTGCACCAAGGATTTCAATCAGAATACCGGCGGAGGCCACCACGAGGCGTTCGGATTTTCTAGAGAAAAGATAGGAATCCGAGGCTTCCACATGGAAGAGCGGGAGACCCGCAACAAGCGTGATTCCGACCTCATGCACGCTGCCTCCAAACCGCCTGACAGCGAGGGCGTGACCCGCCTCGTGGAGGAATTTCAGCCCCGCAATCCCGATATAAAGCGCTGCCAGCGAGGATGCCGATCCAAACCATTCGGGGTCGAACATTTTCATGCCGCCGCGCCCTACAAAAAAGGAAAATGCGAGTACGAAAATGAGGAGAATAAACCAAAGAAACCAAGTTTTAAAAAATGGCCGACTCAGACCATCTGTTGCGTTCAGTATTGCGGTCGGGTCGAAAAGACGGAAACGCCAGAAAAGCAGGCGAGAGAATTTTCGGCCCAATGATACCAGCGTTCCAAATGGGGACTTTTGGGGTTTTTTGGTGCTTGAAGTGTGTGAGGCTCCCCTCGAAAGACCGGTTGCACGGAGTTCCATGGAGATTCTGGATATGCGGGATAGAAGGGCCTCGTCGCTCCATTCTCCATACACGCCTGGTAGTTGCACACGGATACGGTCCAACTGATCACGATTGTTAAGACCAGCATCAAGGAGTCTCGCGATTTCCAAATCGGCTGGGTCCAACTCATAAAAACGATGTGCGAGTGGGTCTTTCACGACGGCCACTCGGCCAGTCCCTCTTGGAACGATCGAAACCTCCAGATCCGTCCGGAGTTCAGCTACCCTTACGCGTTTGTTGGACGACGGTGTGTTGCCAATTGATGACGAATTCAGAACCATGTACCTTTAAAGTTAAAGGAGAAATCGCATCCGCAGAAAATGGAATCCCTTTTCCATAGCATTTAAAATAAATGCGCGTTTCGGCCCGTCAATCTTGGCATAACCTGAAAATCCAGGTCTCAATTCGCTCCGCAATTTCGTTGGAAGATCGATACCCCGTATGGTCACAAAAACGATGCTTCTGTTTTGAACTGGGTAGACCATTTGGCTGATTTGGTCGGATGAAGTCAGGCTGCCATTGAGTGTGAGGTCTGACTGGGCCTGCAGAACATAGCGTACAGGAAGGGATTTTTTTTCTGTGATCGCTCTGTGCAGCCAACCAGCGTCCATCTCATCAATGTGGATCTGCAAATCCCAATCGGACAGGGATGCAATCTCGCAGAGCATAGTTCCTGGCAAGACGACCTCCCCTTTATGGAGTTCCAAATCCTTGCTGGTTACCACTCCGTCCATAGGTGATTTCACTGTAGTGCGGTCGATTTCCACTTCGATATTTTTGGCTTCCTGCTCTAGTCGCTGACGCTCGAGATCGGAGGTGCGGAACAACTTCATATTTCCTTCCTCCTGCCATCGTCTTGATTCCGAGTTCGCTTTTGCGAATTGTTGGCGGGAAAACTTGAGGGCGGATTGCAATGTTGCATCCTCGATTTGAAACAGGGCTTGCCCGGCTTTGACTGCGGCGCCGTCTCTTACGAGTACAGATGTGATTTGGCCCCCAGCTTGTGCAATAGCCATGGATCTTGCGGAAGGAACAAGCTCACACGTCCCTGCGATGGTGTGTGAAACTGGGCGAGCCAGCAGGAAAAGAATAAAAGCGCCGACTCCGATAAGTAGAATTCTCGTCTTCAAGTTTCGGTGCCGTGTCTCCGTAGACGTTCGGTTAGCAGGCCAGAGCGACGAAGACAGTTTGTTCCGCTTTGCCTCGATAGCTTGTGATGTCATTGAGGCAACTTGCCCCAGCAAGGTGCCGACCTGCTCAGGGTTCTTGGGTTTTTCGATCAGCACCCCCACTGCCCCCGATGCGGAATCGTCCGTCCAAATCGAAAGGAGCCCGCCAACACAATCAGGAATGGGTGATCCAGTCATAAGGGTCGACATCTTTTTTACAAGATCGCCGGCCATGGGGCTTCGAGTGTCGATCTGACGTGCACCGGAGCAGGCTAGGAGCTTTGGTGTTTTTTTGAGAACGTGAAAAAGGGAAGCCCTCGAAGCTCCCAATCTTTCGCATAGAAAATCTGCGCTAGCTGCGGCGGCACCCTCGGGGGAACGGGATCGGAAAAGAGCGCTAGCCAGTTGGGCTGCAATCGCTAGATCGATATCGGTCGCAGGGGTGTCTTCGCGAATGAGATCAAGAGCTGACAGGATGGACCCGCGGGCACTTTGAAAAAGGTTCCACAGGGTTGTTGGCCCAGCAAATACGGCTACTCCTTCGGGCAAGGTTCCGAAGGGAATGAATAAAAAGCCGCGCCCCTCCGGCATGCCCGGTTGAGAAGCCAGAAATGGCGCATTTTTTGACACGGCTCTCGTAAGGCATTTCCGCAAAAAAGAATCCCATTTTTCGGACTTTTCTGGAATGGCGTCTGTGAGACTTTGGGACCATGCAAGGCGAAGTGTATCCGCTTGCGTGCCACGCACCCAAACACCCGATCCATCCGCGCCCAGTAAGCGACACAGAAGATCCATTTGGGTCTTGGTGGCACTCGGGTGGAGCGAAGAGCTTGGGTTTTTCAGCGAGGGAGCGGATACGGGTTGCATCACAACCTTGCTATACTAGCAAACCAAGGCTCCCAACTCAACCGACATCGGTCGGGCATCCCTCACGGCGCAAATCACAGGGATTTGCTGAATCGCGAAGGATTACCACGCACCGAGGGCGTTTGCGTAGTCGATCCGAGTACGAATGCTCCTGTCAGAGCCGCGGATGCTGCCTGAGTGGCAATCGAAGCTGAAAGATCGCCTGATTCCATAATCTCTTCTTGATCGCGCGGTGCTGCTGGGGCTTCGTCCACAAAAACAATGTCATCACTCATGTGAGATTCCTCTGGAGCGAGAGCTGTTTTGGTTTCCACTAGGATCGGCAAGTCAACCGCCGCAAAGGAGGTCTTTGTATTTTCGGTAAACATCGACTGGTCTTTCGAGACGGAATCGATGGCTTCCTCTGATCCGCTCACGATTGGAACTACGGACGAGAAAGGAGAGGGTTGAATCACATTAGAAGCAGATTTTTCAATGGCGGTCTTGGAGACTGCCTCACCAGACGGTGTCTCTGTGGAAGTATTATTTTCCTGAGATGAAACAACTACGTCAGTGGTGAATTGATAGCTGTCCGGAGCGAAGGTTTGGTTGTTCGCTAAAATGCTAGCTTCCTCTTGCGCAGTAAATTTTTCGGTGACCTGTTGGTTCTCGTCAAGTGTTCCGCTGTCAGCCACCACAAGGGGCGTTGATTCTTGATCAAAAGAGACGGTGCCAGCTTTGTAATCAATCTCACTATCACCGGAAAGCTGGACATTGCCACCTCTCCACCAAGCTTCTGGTATTCCTGTTCTGTCAGGTTGATCAGTTGTAAGAAGCGTGCCGTAATCGTGGGGTTGTCCAGCTAGGTTAAGCATCCCACCCTCAACTGGCTCCAGATTTTCATAAGGTGCTATGTAATTATTGTAAAACCAAACATCGAAAGATTGGGCAGCACCAGGATCGGAGAATTCGATTTCGGCGTATTGGCTTGGCGTGATCACTTGGGCCTGAATGTCGCCGCCGGAGTTTTCGGTGATCCAATCGGGATTTACGGTTAGGAAAATATCGTATTCCGTCTGAAGATAATCGTTGTATTCACTAAGGCTTAAATCCTCATTTTCATCGAGATCAATCTTATCTTCGGCATTCCCATCAGAGGTCTCATCTACGATCTCAAGCTCCCCTTCGAAAATTTGCTCAAGGATTTCTTGGGTATTTAGTTCGGAAAAGTCGATGGATTCCGGATTTTCTACTGGAAGGTCGACCGTTTCAAGGAAGGGGAAAGGTTCGCATGTGATGATGATCGGTTCTTCGAGATTTTCAACGACCGACGGAGGGAGTTCGCAAATGACTACTTCAGGAAATTCTCCTGTAGGCACTATTTCTAGGGATTCATCGGTGGCGAGGTTTTCGTCGTCGACCAATTCGAAATCCGTGTCGTCCTCAATGATAATATCTGGTTCGCCAGTATTTTGAGTATCATCTTGAGGAAGCTCAACTGCGATAGGCGTGAACACGTTTTCCCAAGCGTTGCCGCCAGGGTCGCATCCTGCAGTTTCAATATCTCCAGACGATGATGTTTCTTCTGGCGGCATAAAAACGGAGTTGTCTTCAAAATCATCTATCGCCATCGCGGCGACTCCTTCGAGGCCTGGGGCGACGCTGGGAACGCGTTTGGGCTCGAGAGGTTTGATGAGGCGTTCGGAAGAATTGGAAGAATGGGAGATAGGATTTTTCATATTTTCATAATGGGGACGAAGCTCGTTGCGAAGTTTGTCTAAAGAATATCTTAATCGGCTGGCCACCGTATTGAGGGGGAGTCCCTGTTCCTTGGCGATAAGCGCCAGTGTTTTCCCATAGTAAAGCTTGGCTTCGACAACAGAGCGTTGATCCGGCGGCAGTTTTTGGAGGGCGGCGTTGATGATATTCCCGAGATCTTTTTCTGCGAGTGGAGTCGATGGTGCGGGGTGAAAGTTGTCGATGGCTTCGGGGGTTTCTTGGCGCCTGAGCTCGGCCGAGCGCTTGCGGGCAAGGTCGATCGCCAGTCGGCGCGCAGACACGATTAAGAATGCCCGAGGGGACTTCATAGTTGCTAGTGTCGAGGGATCGCGACTCAGGCGAAGAAAAAGATCTTGAAGGATGTCACCGGCATCATTTGGGTTTCCGCAATAAGCTAGGAGCATGGAGTGCACGGCGCCGGAGTGCTCGTTCCAAAGCGCTTCGAGCAGCTTGGCATCCGAAGGTGTGAGAAAAATGGGAACACGCGTTGGCATGGGCTTTTTTAAAATGAGAATGTGACCTTGGCTGGGATTCCAGAGGGGATCGACATATCGGGATTTGGAAGAAGAAGTCTCACGCGGAAGAGGCCGCTTGAGGGATCCACAACGGGGTCGATCATACCAATCGAAGAAGGTAATTTTTTTTCACCTATCGATGGAATTTCGATGGTGGCTTTGGTGTTTTCGTTTAAGCGTTCCTTCCATTCCCCCTCAAGGTAGGTATCTACGTGCAGTGTTTTGATATCGACGATGTCGATGATCTTGTCCACTCGGCCCACCGTTTCGCCGGGTTCCTTCAAGATGCGAAGAACGAAACCGTCGAATGGGGCATAGAGCGTTTTTTCATGAAGGACGGCTTCCGCTCGGCGTGCTTCGATCCGAGCAATGTCGCAGTCGAGTTTTTTTTGCCGTGCGGCTTCTTCACTGATGATGGCGTTGGATCGCAACTTTTCGCTATTACCGAGCATGAATTCGGCGAGATCGAGTTGCTTGGCGGCGCGTTCCTTTTCCAAAGATTCTACGGGGCTGTAAAGAATGGCTAAGATGTCCCCCTTCAGAACCAATGCCCCTTCCTTAACTTTAACCTCCCGCAAAACGGCCTCCACCGGAAGACTAAGTGAAACGGAGCGCGACGGAAGAATGAGGCCTTCGGCAACGATTTCGGCGGCAGTCACCTCGTTACCGGTTTGGCAAAAACACAGAATCGCCAAGACGCTGAAGATCCTTGCCCGGTTGAACTGAATCCATCCGACGGCAAACCCTGTGATTAATTTATTTGGCATCTGAGGATAGGACGTTTTACTGGGCGATTTTCGTCTAAAAAATGACCGGCAGCCTTGAAGTACCCTTTACTCGACCGTGACGCTTTTGGCGAGGTTGCGGGGTTTATCCACGTCGCAACCGAGCTCGACCGCGATGTGGTAGGAGAGGAGTTGCAGCGGGATGACCGAGAGGATGGGCGTGAGGTAGTGAGGGCAATCGGGAATCAGGATCACGTCGTCGCAGATTTTTGCGAGGGCGGTGTCGCCTTCTGTTCCGATCGCAATAACGGGGCCTTTGCGCGCTTTGACTTCCTCGATGTTGCTGATGTTTTTTTCGAAGACCGCATCTCTCGGAGCGATGAAGAGGGAGGGAGCTTCCTCAGTGATGAGCGCGATAACGCCGTGCTTGAGTTCCGCACTGGGATAGCCGGAAGCGGAGATGTAGCTGATCTCTTTGAGCTTGAGGGCGCCCTCCAAGGCGATCGGGTATTGAGCTTGGCGGCCCATGAAAAGGAAGCTCTTCGAATGGGCGTATTTTTTGGCAATGGCGGCGATCTGTGCATCGAGTTGAAGGGTTCGTGCGACGAGATCCGGCAGTTTCTCCATCGCAGCGATGATTTCGAGTCCTTCACTGTGTGAGAGATGTCGAATGCGTCCGAGCAGCAATCCAAGAAGAGCAAAAATCGCGAGCTGTGAGGTGAAGGATTTGGTCGCAGCAACACCGATCTCAGGACCGGCGTGCATGTAAACGCCACCGTCACTTTCGCGGGCGATCGTGCTGGCGACATTGTTGCAAATGCCGAGGGTGCGGTGGCCCTTGCGCTGGCTCTCACGCAGGGCGGCGAGGGTATCGGCTGTTTCACCACTTTGGCTTACGACGAAGACCAAAGTGTCGCGGTCGAGTGGGATATTGCGGTAGCGGAACTCACTCGCGAACTCGCATTCCACCGGGATGTGGGCGAGGGATTCGATGAGGTATTCGCCTGCCAGTGCCGCATGAAAAGCGGTACCGCAGCCGACGAGAACAATACGATCCACCGAGCGCAGGTCCGCGTTGGACATATTCAACCCGCCAAGTTTGGCGGTGGCCTCCTCGAGGCAAAGACGACCGCGCAGAGCATCTCTCACGCTGTTCGGTTGCTCGTGGATTTCCTTGAGCATGTAGTGGGGATAGTGACCCTTATCGACGGAATCAGCGGAATATTCGACCTTACTAACTTGGTAGTCGGCGCCGTTGCCGGAGACGGTCGTGATCTCGAATCCGTCGGCCTGCAGGGCGATGATCTCGTAGTCGTTGAGATAAACCACGTCCCTTGTGTGAGCCACAATCGCACTCACATCACTGGCGAGAAAGTGTTCGTTTTTTCCAATGCCCAAAACGAGAGGGCTTCCACGGCGGGCGCCGATGATGACGCCTGGGACATCGGCATGAACGACAGAGATACCGTAGGTGCCGACGACTTGACGGAGGGCTTGGCGAACGGCCTCGACGAGGGCGGCTTCATTTTGCGATGTGGCTCGGTCAAAGGCTTCCCCGACAAGGTGGGCGAGGACTTCGGTATCCGTCTGGGAGTGGAAAACATGTCCTCGCTCGATCAACTGATCGCGCAGGATTTGATAATTTTCGATGACCCCGTTGTGGACGAGATGGAGCCGCCCCGATTTATCAGTATGCGGGTGGGCATTTTCGCGGGTGACCGCACCATGTGTGGCCCAGCGGGTGTGACTGATGCCGATCGATCCTGAAACAGGATTTTTTTCGATCTCTTCAGCCAGATTTGCGATGCGGCCGACGGACTTGCGGAGGTGGATCTGGCCACTCTCAAAAATGGCCACGCCAGCGGAGTCGTAGCCCCGATATTCCAAACGGCGAAGACCATCCATGAGAACGGGCAAGGCATTCGAGCGACCGATATAAGCAACAATTCCACACATAAAAGTAACGTGACATTGCTCAAGTATCCACGCAAGCTTGGAACTCCTATGACTGTTCAACCCTCCTCTTCATTCAAGTCCGAGACTCTGGCTATCATCATGGGAGGTGGTGCCGGTTCACGACTATTTCCACTCACCAAAGAGCGCTCCAAGCCGGCCGTTCCGCTCGGCGGCAAATACCGCTTGGTGGACATCCCGATCAGCAATTGCCTGAACTCCGGCCTGCGCGGGATTTATATTCTCACCCAATTCAACAGCGCCTCGCTGCACACTCACATCAACGAGAGCTACAAATTCGACAACTTCACTCCGAGCTTCGTGGACATCCTTGCGGCCCAGCAAACGCCCGAGGGCGCGCGGTGGTATCAGGGTACGGCAGATGCGGTCCGGCAAAACATGAGGTATTTCCTCGAGCACCGTTGCAAATATTTCATCATCCTCAGCGGGGACCAACTCTACCGCATGGATTACCGCCAGATGATCCGCCAGCACATCGACTCCGGAGCGGACCTCACCATCGGAACGATTCCCGTCGAGCGAAAGGCGGTCCCCGGGTTTGGTATCATGGCGACCGACAGCGACCGCCGCATCACACGGTTTGTCGAAAAACCGAAGGATCCCGAGGTCATCGACTCGCTTCGCATTCCTGGCGAATTACTCAGCCAAATCGGGCACCCCAGCCAAGAGGAACTTTTTCAGGCCTCGATGGGTATCTACGTCTTCAATCGCGATGCCCTCATCTCCAGCCTCGACAACGATCTGGTGGATTTCGGTAAAAACATCATCCCTGCCGCAATCCAAAACCGGAAGGTGATGGCGCACATATTTGAAGGCTATTGGGAAGACATCGGAACCATCCGATCGTTCTTCGACGCCAACCTTGAAATGGCCGACAACAATCCGAAATTCAATTTCTACGTTCCAGGATCTCCGGTTTACTCCCAACCCCTCTGCCTGCCAGCCAGCGTGATTGACGGGGCGAAATTGAACCGTGCCATGATCTCCGACGGATGTATTTTGGGCCATGTGACCTTGGATCGATGCGTCATTGGCATCCGCAGCATTGTGCGCACAGGCTCGACGCTTAAGAACACGGTCATGATGGGCGCGGACCTTTATGAGTCGCTTGATGACGTCCGCGCGGAAGGCGTGCCGCCGATCGGCGTTGGCATCAATTGCTCCATCGAGGGAGCGATCATCGATAAGAACGCCCGCATTGGCAACAGTGTGGTGATCACGCCCAAACCCGAGGCCGAAAACTTTGATGGCGACGGATACTACATTCGGGACGGCATCGTTGTCGTACCGAAAAACAGTGTCATTCCAGACGGAACTCGAATATAGCGCAAGGCATGAGATTTTTCCTGCGTTTGCTCCTTCTGCTGGCTCCCTTGTTTCTAGGTGGATGCTTTTTTGAGAAGCCGCTCACCTCGGGGCCATCGGAATCGTTGAACACATGGTTCCTGGGCGAGTGGCAGAGAACGGAAAAAACCGGCGGCACTTCGCGCGCCCTCGTTACCCCCTCTGGCAACGATATGTATCGAGTTCAAGTCACCCTTTCGGAAAAGGGTGTGAAAACGGAGTATGATTTCGAGGCGTGGACATCCAAGGTGGGAGATTCGACATTCCTAACCCTGCATAGCCTCCGCGCTTCCTCGAAAGTGCCTCTGGGAGCCTTTGTTTTTTTGCATCCGGAAATGCGGGACCAGAATCAAATCCGCCTTCGCCCGATCCACCTCGCCTCGCCCAAATCGGCAACGTCGAAAGAACTGCGCGCCGAAATCCGCGCCCGCCTGAAAGATGGCTCGCTCTTTGCCGAAGAGGAGGCCTGTGACTGGCAGCGCACGGCGGAGGTGTATT
>Ga0114971_10000361_pt1 | contig 29146 bp, 31 predicted proteins | sample M_140625_MF_Meta_FD_87320 | JGI IMG/M metagenome (GOLD analysis project Ga0114971, IMG submission 87320) | Freshwater microbial communities from Lake Montjoie, Canada to study carbon cycling - M_140625_MF_MetaG | ecosystem: Environmental > Aquatic > Freshwater > Lake | place: Lake Montjoie... | reverse complement strand
TACCTCTGCCACAGTAACGTTTTCCTCTGTAACAGGAGCATCTTCTTATACAGCTACGGCGACCTCAAGTGGTTCTTCTATCCTCGCCTATTCCAATGGAACATCTCCTTCAATCACATTTACTACCTTGTCACCAGGAACCACTTATACCATTACGGTCGTCGCAACCAATGGATCCGTTACTTCTTCTCCCTCGAGTCCAATTACGGTAACAACACTTCTGGACGCGCCAACAAATGTCGTGGCGACCTCTTCGTCTCCTACCTCTGCCACAGTAACATTTTCCTCTGTCTCAGGAGCTACCTCCTATACAGCCACCGCGACGTCAGGTGGTTTTTCCATCCCCGCGTCTTCAAACACGACCACCATTACATTTACCACCTTATCACCAGGAACCACTTATACTATCACGGTTGTCGCAATCAATGGATCTAACACTTCTTCTCCCTCGAGTCCAACTACGGTAACCACTCTCCTGGCGGCGCCGACAAATGTCGTGGCGACCCCTTTGTCTCCTACATCTGCCACAGTAACGTTTTTCTCTGTCACAGGAGCATCTTCTTATACAGCTACGGCGACCTCAAGTGGTTCTTCCATCCTCGCGTCTTCAAACACGACCACCATAACATTTACTACCTTGTCACCAGGAACCACTTACTCCATTACGGTCGTCGCAATCAATGGAACCGTTACTTCTTCTCCCTCGACACCACCTGTTTCCGTTACAACAACAATCCCTACCACCATCACCTCCTCTTTCATTGTCAATGGGAATCAAATCTATCTTTCCGGCATTGCATATCCGACCCTTCTTTCTATCCTCTATTCGAGTGATAATACGGTCGTCGGGACCACCAACGTCAATACCGATGGCACCTGGTCTTTCCTGACCGATCGATTACCGAACGGGACCTATTCTTACAAGGCTCGCGAGACCCTCAATGGTATCGATTATACCTCGGATGCGTCTCCACCATTAACGATTCAGATAAATATGGATATATTCTCTAACAGCACACCCACACCAATACCAAGAAGCACTGTAAATAATCTTTCGATACAGTCCATCGCACCGGTTACTCAGAACGCCATCTCTCAGAAAAGAACGATTCACAGTGTCCAATACGACGGGACTATTCCTGGATTCGAGGACACGATCGGCACATGGACGACAGCCCAACGTCTATGGAACGAGATATTGGCATTCTCCACGAGCAAGATTGATGCCTACGGACACGCCTACACGACCGGCGATTCTACCGAAATAAAACAGTCCGCCAATAATCTAGTGGAGGATCTTGAGACAAGCGTAGATCAATTGGCGGTTCTGTATCCGGCGAATGCATTCCGTCTTTTCCTACAGGATAACGAATATGAATTTGTGACAGAGAATATAATAATAGGAGCAACATCCAATACAATCAATGCACCGCTTGGAATCTCCCCTCAGAAGATAGCCATCGTAATACAGGCACTGAAAACAATCAACAAGGACGGAGGAATCTACCTGGCAGAGTCCTATTCCCAAATAATTCAACCAGGCGGCATGACGATCGAGATAGCAGGAGGTGTGTATAACCTAAATTCCAACAACAACGACCCGATGTTCTGTCTACGCCTTTCTATATCCAAACTCTCGTAATATCATCTAAAGACATGGAAGTGTGCTGAAAAAAAAAGAGTGAATTAATTTATTTGGAAAACACAAACAATGACGGATTTTGGTCAACTTATACAGAACCTGAGGAATGATCTGCGATCGATCCCCTCCACGGGAGACTGTGCAGAATCGGTCGTGGTCAGTAGACCGATCGTGGCGAGCAGTCACGATCATAAGAAAGAGGATGCTGCATCGGTAGTAGCGGCGGTAGAAGAATCCAATAAAAAGGGAAAGACGTTCTGGTCGAATCGCTGGGTCAGAAAGTATGTCTTGTTATTTGTGCGTCACGGAATGCTGAGCACAGAGATTCTATTTTTTTTCCTGATCCTCCTTTCAGTGCTCAAGCCGTCTTTTCTTTACCGGCAGGTCAAGGTAAAGGAAGGGAATGAGATGGTGCGGACGCGGTTCAGCGTGATGCTCTTATTTGTGTATTCCATCTCGTTTACTGCGATGATTCATGTGATGATGTATATTCAGAAAAAAGTGCTCGTTCATCTAGTGGCAAATTATTAGGATCGTTGAGTGGCCTGGAGACCAGGAGGGGGTGGGTTCATGATTTCTTCTTCGGATTCTCGCTGCCTCTGGATCATCTGAGCGAGTTCCTTGATGCCGTCGTTCTTCTTGGTGATGACCTGATCGGACGCGCGGCGCATGCTCATCTCTTTGTCGATGAGTTCCTCGACAGTTTGTTGCTTAGGCTCGGAGATGATGGTGGAAATCATCTCGGTAGCCTGTTCGGGGGAAGGTGATGATGCGGGTGTAGAAGGCAGCGGTGCGGACGGAGGCGCTGGAGGCGCCGGAGGCTCTGCGGATTCCTTGAGCTTGCGCAGCCATACAAAGGCGTCGCTGCCTTCGTATTTTTCTAATCGTCCATTCGAATAGAGCAGAAAGATGCACGGCACCGTCCGCACATGGTATCCATTCGTATCCCTGGAGATCATGTCTCGCACATCCTTGTGATCGATGCACAACATCTGGATGCCCATGTCTTCCTCCACATCATCCAGGAATTCCTTGCACCGCTGCGAATATTTGCTGTATAAACACAATACAACCGACATTTTTTTTTTATTTAGTTTGGTTGTTGTTCATAAATGATTTTCAAAATTCTGGATGAATTTGAAAAAAAGAAAATGTATGTCTATGTCTATCTTGTGCTGATGGCGCTGATGACGAGAGCCTACCATATCCGCTTTACTCCAACGAGTCAGCAGGAGCTCCATCCCTCTTCGTTGCGCCTTTGTGCGAATTGCGACGAGGCCATTGTGCATCACAAGACGCTGACCTGTCGCCTGTTTGGCCGGACGGATCCGGTATGGGGGGTGGTTCATTACCAGAACTGCCATACCACCCGAAATAACACCGACGAGTGTGGACCGATGGGTCGATATTATTTGAGAACCCGAGACCTGTTTGAAAATTGATTCTTGTGTGTTTAGAATAGAATCATAAAAAATATACAATTCAGAAATAGAAATGAAAGAATGCGGTATATGCTATGAGGAAAAAGAGGCGCATGTTCAATGTCCCTCTTGTGAGAAGGAGGTCTGTGCGGATTGCTTCCAGAAAGAAATGCTGATGGAATATCGCGAGCCGCGGTGCATGATGTGCAAGAATATGTTTTCCATTGAATGGATCATTGAGAGCCAGCCGAAAGAATGGATTCAGAAAGAATTTTGGCCGTTCTGGGGTCGATGGAGAATGGAGCGTGAAATGCAATTGCTTCCGGAAGACGAGGAAGACGCGCGCAACCTTTTGCGGGTGCGTGCATTGAGAGAACGGATACGCGCATTGCCTCTGCTCAAGAGATTAAAGTCCAGAAAGCAGTCTGAAGAGGCTGTGAATGAGGTGCGCCGTGAGAAGCAAGAACTACAGGATCAGATTCGATGGTTGAGTCGTGGTAACGATGAGGATTATCAAGGTCAAAAGCGTGTGAAGAAGGCGGTCATTGGATTTTGCCCATGGGAAGGCTGCCACGGATTCCTGCGAGTGGGGAGTAATCAATGTGGATTGTGCCATAGACGATCGTGCAATGAATGTGGGATGATTGAGAAGGATGCGGAACGGCATGAATGTGATCCGGATCAAAGGGAGAGTTATCGCATGATCCGCAAAGAGACCAAGCCATGCCCCGGATGCTCGGCACCCATTTTTTTTATTGGAGGCTGCGACCAGATGTGGTGCACCGCCTGCCATACGCTCTTTAGCTGGCAGTCGGGGGAGGCAATCGAGGAGAGGATCCATAACCCGCATTATTATGAATGGGTGAGGCGCCAGCAGCAGCAACAAGAAGAGGATAATACTCCACCTCCCATCATGGAATTGGACGGCAACGACATCCCCTGCTTTTCCATGTATTCGGGCTTCCTGATCCGCCGAGAGCTGGATTATCAGCTCTTTTCTGATCTTCACATGACCATGACGCATCTGAGAGGCGCGGTGCTTCCCATGCTTCAGCCGCACATTCCTGATATACGCGATCTGAGGCTGCTCTACCTGATAGGTGACCTGACGAAGGAACAGTGGGCTCATAGGCTCGAGTATAGGGAAAAGAAACGATTGAAATGGACCTCCCTTCATAATCTAGCCGTGACGAATCTGGCGGTGATGAGGGACCTGATTCGATTGTCCATCATCCGTCCTGATGATCCGCCCACACGAGAGGATGTGGCCAAGATCAAGGATTTTGCACTGGATCGGATCGAAACTATCCTTCGATGCTACGGGGGAAGTCGCCATCATCCAGCACTGAAATGGGTGCAGCGGATCTAGCATCCGTAATCGACAACGATCTTTTCAATGTCGCTATAATTTGATCGTTGTTTTCCCACACGCCTCGTGAAGCAATACCAATTCGAGGAAGGTTGAAGACTCTTCCACGATATATCAAGGGCATAAATTGGGACATTCCATGTAGATTTCAATAGCGGTAGCGATGTTTCCCATACATCGATCAATCGATCATACATGGATTCCTGAATGATATAAGCGGATGTGGTCTGGACATCGATCGCCTTGGTCAGAAAATTATATTCCGAACAGGGCTCGCCATGAATGAGATTATATCCCAACATGCATATGTCAAATGGAATATTTGATAATCGATCCAGATCTTTTTCCCATTCTTCCTTGGAGATCACGAATGTGAAATCGTCTTCGACGACCATGACATTCGGTAATTTATCCCTTTTTGCCTTTTTTATCACCTCGAGATGGGATTCAGAGCATCCGATAATACCCTTTTCTGGAGTTGAAATTGCCGCAAAACGCTCCCTTTCGACTCCGGGCATCATTTTATTTAATTCTTCCTCAATCCATGCTCTCCGGTCCGTCCTTTGATCAAGATTGATATAAATGATCTTGGCGATTTTCATCTTTCTATTTTATCTAAATAAAATTTAATTAAATTTTATTACATCAACTCGTGATGGCCATATCTGCAATTGAATCAATCAAGATGATCACATATCCACTCTTTCCAGCCCTCTAGATTGAATCCTCAGAAAGTCAATATACATACTGTGAAAATGTTCAAAGGTGTATCAGAGGATCGCGGCATCAATGACTTTAGATCCATTTGGAAAAGAATTTAATCGCATGATATAATAAATCTAATATTAAAACATGGCTCTGCGGCGAATCAGTAAAGAATGCAGCGAAATTTCAACGGATCCGCCGCCGGGCTGCACGGCGGGCCCAATCAATGACGATTTATTTTCATGGAGGGCCACTTTGTGTCCCGAGCATCCTCCCTATGAAGGCGGCATCTTTCATCTCAGCATCCATTTCCCCTCGGATTATCCTTTCAAGCCTCCCAAGATCACCTTTCTAACCAAGATCTATCACTGCAATATCAATCAGAATGGTGGGATCTGTTTGGATATTTTAAAGGATGCGTGGAGCCCGGCCCTTACCATCGCCAAGGTCTTGCTCTCGATCATCTCGTTACTGATGGATCCGAACCCAGACGATCCTCTGGTCCCGGAGATTGCCAGGCTCTACCGCGAGGATCGAGTCAAGCATGATGAAGAAGCCAAGACATGGACACGGCGATATGCGATCTCTAGCTAGCCACCACGCTCTTGGTGCGGATCCACACGTTCGCGATCCGTTTCTCGCCGTTCAACACTTCTGTTCCCTGGTGGAAGGAAAGGGGATGGACACGGAGGTTGTCGGGAGTCAGAGAATGAAATAGCAGTGCATCGCCCTTGTTGCCCTTGTATTTGCGATCAAGATGAATAAACTTGGTCTCTCCTCCCTCGAATTCGTCGCACAAATACATGATCAGTGTCCATTTTCTAGGGCCGTAATGCTCTTTGATCTGATTGATGCAGTAGGGTGATTTTATATGGCACTGGTCGTAATGCCCTGTATAATGCCCCCCGGGTTGGTAGCGGACGATCTGGCACGGCTCCATGGAAAACGAATCCTCGTCGTCTTCTCTTAATTCGGGGAGTGTTAGCACTCGGTGATAGATCTTGCGAAGGATTTCACTATCCTTTGGATAGAGCCAGCATGTCTCGCTCTTGCGGATATGATTTCTTTCCTTCTGATCTTCGACGAGCGAATTATGAAAGCCCTTGGCATCACTCTCTCGCACCAACGCCTCTGTCTCTTCTTGCGAGAGGAAATTCCGGATCAGTCGCGGCTCTGGATTGTATTCGTTCGGGTCTCCCAATTTGTATTCAAAGACACGGGGAGGTTGAATCCAACGCTCCTTTTCTGGTCGTTTTGGATGTTGCAAGAGCAGTAGAAGGATGAGAACCGTCATAAAAAAAGGATAAACGATTGAAGACCATCCCCTCATTTTTTTATTCAGAATAAATAAAAAAATTAATTGACTCGTTGCACCAGACCAAGTCGGACATAGATTACATCCACGACGCTTTTTGTTTCAGAAAAGATTGTCTGATAGAAGGAAGTATAGTAACCTAATCCAATCCCAGATCTTGGGCTGCTCTGTCGCGCAGCATATCCATACCCGCTATTGGCATAATTTGTTTGTCGTGAAACACCTACCACCAATGTCGCAATAGAGAGAATCGATTCAGGGAAGGCCGTTTGGTTGAAAAGATAGGGAGAATTGATAATTTGGATGGCGGATGGATTCAAGTAGCTAAAAAGACAAGGCGCCTGGAAGATCCCATAAAGATCGGTAGTGGTCTGGCCGTAGGGATTAGTAAGAAGGGGGACCGTGGTGAGCGCGCCTCCCGTCACAATCAGTGTCGAGGGCGAACTTGATTCCCAGATGGTCGCACCCGATGCGTCATAGACCGATAGACGATACAGGTATCCCTCTGGTGGATTTGTGGGTAGGACCGTGTAGAGTGTCAGCGCGTAATTCTGAATGGATTCAAGAAAGGCGACTTGAGTTGCCGTAGTCGGAGTTTTTACATAGGCCGTGCCGGTCTGTTCGATGGTGATAAAGGCCTGTTGAACCGCCTCGACACGCAGCATGTCATCCAATGAATTTTTTAGGGAAAAAAAACTGAATGCACCTGTGCCGAGTGGTGTCGCAGTTTCTAAGGATGTTCCACATGCATTGTCGTGCGAGATATTAATGGATTGTTGAATAGTATAAGCACCTCCTTGAACAATGCTTGGGTTGATTCGAAACCTCATTTACCTTCCTATTCATTAGACGAGAATTTTTATATCAAAAAAAAAAATAATAGATATTCTCACACCTTATTTCCATAAATCAGGCCTACCATTTTCCCAAAAGGATTTGGGAATGTCAAGCGCTTCACTCATGTCCACACGACGTGTCTTCCAACCTGGAAAGATCTGCATCACCGCGTTTTCATCCCGCCAATCTCTTGGATACGTAGTGTAGTCTTCCAAGCCGATCACAATGATCTCATAAGGTGCCGTCGGGTAATAGATATTTTTCTGAGCCTCGAAACAATAGAGTCTCTCCAGACACTGGCTGCACAGTGACAGCATGTAACTAAAGGATCCTATCGACATGACCAAATGCCTGGCCGACAGGATGAATCGCACATCACTCGTCTCGTCTTCGCTCCGGACCGTGATGCGACCCGGGTAAAGCTCGATCAAACGAGCGATGACAGGATTCAATCGATCGGGTTGTGTCACAATCGTAATTTCCTCATAATCCCCCTCCTCGATAATATGAGTATAAAAAACAAGGGGTGGCTGCTGATACGCGGGATGATAATGGCGCGTATACAGATCTCCACTCCGCACATGGATCACGAGATGGCGATCAGAGAGGCATTCGGTCGGTCGGGGAAGATGGGTGATGACGTGTCGATGCAGCACATCCCTTCTCTCTTGTTCCGTGAGAAGAAGACGCGCATAGTAATAAATACCCTCCCCATGAAAGGTATCATGGATTATCGTCTTATCGACGTCCGGATGAAAAGGCACGATCGTGTCACAAAGACCCGGTAGAAGCGAATCTTTCGGAATATAAATGGTCGAGTCTGTCTTTTCCGCATAATGAATCGCATTCGTCAGGGCAATCAGATGATTTCCTAATTGGGTCTTGAAGGGCATGCAATAAATTTTCATTTATAGGATACATATGTTTTTCATTAAATATATTTTTTTACACATAAATAAAAAAGAATGACATCTACACTCTATCTGTATAATGAATTTCATAATGGAGATTGTATCTTTGTCTGTGTATATTTCTACAATATCAGGGAATATTTAAAACAACACGACATCCATATAGTCTTTTATATCAATTCTCAATACATTCCCCAAATCCTTGAATTTATACCCTCCTGTTCCAATATCCGTTTAGAATCTCTTGACAAGAAGAATCCTTCCAATAACAATATATGCACATGGATGGGGAATGAGAATTATGTAGTAAACTATTTTTCTTGGGAACGAAGAATCAACAAAATGGCCTTGGATGTTTTTTTGGCCGCGTTTTTTACCCAACTCTCTATAAAGTATTTCCACATTCCTTTTACCATGACGGAATTTATTTATGAAGATCCCGATTTACTTGATCGATATCATCATCTCGATAAAAAGTATCAAGCTCTTGATATTTTAATAATTAATTCAGATGCTCAATCAGGACAATATCATCACAATGATGAAACAGCATCCAATGAATATTTCAGAGAATTGCACTCGAGATACAAGATTGCGACGACCAAAAAAATCGAAGGTATCCCATGCACACTGGACGGTCAGCTCACCCTGAAATCCATCGCCGCTATTTCTACTCACACCAAGATCATTATGGCTATCAATACCGGTCCGATGGTTGGACTCTTTAATCGCTATACGTTAGATTATGTCCGACAATTTTATATCTTGGATCAAAATGTTTTTTATGACAGACCTAAATTCAGAGATATTTCTAAATTCAATGATGTAAGCCTTGAGGAAATCCAATCATTTCTGGTCTAAATAAGGACTTTGATTATGCTGAAGATGCTGATTTGAAATATAAAAATAAATATATATATATATATATAAAATAAAATATAGTATATGAATGCCAAGAAAATTTTTGGATGGGATGCATTGGCCAGAGTCCAATGTTTTAATCTAGAAGATGGTGATTTAATCTTTCACTCCATATTTCTCCATCATGGGCCATCGAAATCTGTGTTTAGGTATATAGAAAAGGATACGATTGTCCAACGAATTCCCACGGAAGACTTGGTCTTTTTGCAGTTCTTTCTAGAATCCCGTCTTGGATGGGATTTGTCTTCCACAGAAAATATAGTGGACGATCCCAGGCTGAATTTCGTGATTGAGAATGAGATTCATAATGAGACCGGTGAATTCTGCAGGGTGGGAGACAAGAACCTTACGCAATGTGATCTGCTGGTGCAACTTTCTATGATCACTCAGATGTCTTCGTGGGACCTTCCCATGGCACGATTGTGTGATCGTTATCGTCGTCCGATCGAGAAACGAGCCGTGGAAAGGATGCAAAAGGTATCTATTTTGACCAAACGTCCCCATTACTTTTTTCACAGAGTCGCGAATGTAAAGAGGCTACGAAAGATGGATCTCTTGCGTCTTTGCAAGGACGAGATCAATTGGAATTATCTCAAAAAGAAGCTCGACCTGCCGGACGTCCAAGTCCTGATGGCCAAGAGATCCATTTCCAAGCTGTCCGAGATCTGCAAGCCCCCCTATTGCATGGAGACTCGCAAGGGCCTCTGCAAAGCCCCAGACCCATGGTCGGTCTTCCGGGCCCTCTACAAGAATAAGAGCGATTACGAGACCTTCAAGACCGATCTCATGACCCGATTCCCCGATCCGGTGGAGCGCAATAATCATCTCTGTAGCCTGCCCCTGAAACCAGTGGGTTCTGTCCTCGGTGGTTTCTGCCTCTTTAGCGAATCGGAGACCCAGATCATTATCTGGATCCTGTGCTCGGATCGCGCTATGGGCAAGGCGCTACTCGAACGATTCAAATCGACCGGAAAATCCATCATCATCGATCATCCTCTCAGTAATGTCCTTGGATTTTACACCAAATGCGGGTTTACTTCCGTGGATCCATTGCATATGATTTACGAGCCTCCTCATCCACTTCCCGTCAAACAGCAATTACTCCAGGCACCACCAGCATCTCCACTCACCACCAAGAAACACATCAAAGATCAGCAATTACTACCACCTTCTGCACCTTCTCCTCGCACCATGAAATCCTTTCCACCTCTTCTTGCTGAATCACCTGATTATTGACACTCGGAATCTCCCCCCAAAATTTATCCCCGGTAATGCAGGCATTGAATGGAGGAATCTATTTGGCAGAAAATTATTCTTCAATCGAGATAGCCGGAGGAGTGTATAATCTGAATGCCAATAACGATTCGCCGATGTTCTGTTTACGTCTTTCCATATCAAAACTTTCTTAATTTCGCATGTCTTCCATAATACGATCCATCCGGATACGGAGGGTCGTCATCTCTCTTGTCATCAGCTCCATGCTCGTCCCAATCTCACTCAGATGCATCTGAAGATGTGCGTCGCGATCCTTGTATCTGGGATGCTGATAGCAATGCCGGCAAGGTATGAGACGATGGGTGCAAGAGGATTCTAAATGCTCCTGGTAGTTGGCCTCCTCCACCCAATCAAAGCATTGGGTGCACATCCTTTGTCGATGCACCTGGATGCGGTGCAATTGGACGGCCTGGATCCGGATACGATCGTTGCATCCCGGGACGCCACAATCGACCATCTCGGGACAAACAGCGATATGATCCGCTTCTTCCCGTCTCTGGAAATACTGGTGGCAGTGATCGCAGGACATCGTCCAAAAGGCACATGTCGTCGTATGTTGATGAAGCTCCATCTGGCTTCCTACAAAGTCGCAACCCGCCTCGCTATGAAAACACGGATAGGTGGCCGGATCGTCCGACATCATGCGATAATCCGGCTCATAGGCAATTTCAGCATGAAGCTTCCTTGGATCCGTCGTTGCCGGACAGAGTGGGCATTTCACCTTCTTGACTCTTTCCTGGTTCGGTATAGCAAATTGAAGATGACGCTGGATGCATAGCAGACAGTAGCGCTGGATGCTGTGACAAGAGGGCCTTCCCGACTCTTTTTTGCAGCCAAAACACGATTCCTTGTAAAAGCACGGGACACGGATCTGGTCCGAGAGGCAGATCATGCATGTTGATGTTGTCATCTGGATTAAAAAAAAATCAAAAAACAATTAGAAAAAATATGTCAATTATGTATGATTAATAATTAGATACAAATCATTTTTTTATACCCGTATGATGTAAAAAAATAACAATCGAGCGATTGTTTTTTTGTTGTTAAAGGAGGAAACATGCCTTCTTTTTTGTCATTGTGGAGGAGATCCAGTATCCCGACTTTTGAGGCAGTTTATGCACAATCCATGTATTTTCTGAATTTTGGTCTTGAATGCCAATCTCTGCAAGAAGCTGGAGTCGGTCAGTAGAGGACATTTGTTCGGCACCGAACGTCAGCACCATATTCCATTGTTTTTCTTCTGTATCGATCGGAATCCATTCCGCTTTTTGGATACGCCGATCCTTGATGATTGGATCCAATTTAATTTTATGCATTTTCTAATCTGCTAGTCACACTTGTTTAGATTAGAAAATAGGATCGAGGACGACGGTCGATGGATAATTCAGTTTGCGCTGCAAGAGGCGGCGGGCCACAAAGAAGCCGATCTCCAATGCCTGGGCGGCATTCAGGCGAGGATCGCACGTGGTGTCATAGCGCCTCTGGAGCTGGTCCTTGGATTCATGGCTTTTGGCATCCAGGCATTCGGTGACGTCGCCACTGGTCATTTCCAGGTGGATGCCACCAGGGAAGGTGCCCATTTCCTCGTGGATATCGAAAAATGTTTGGAGCTCGTGCATGACGTCCCGCATCGACCTCGTCTTGATGCCTTGTAATGTAAAGGTGTTGCCATGCATCGGGTCGCAGCACCACAGGACCTGTCGATTCCTTTCCTTGATGGCCTGGATGATGGGTGGCAGATGATCGCGTAGCTTCCTTCCCATCCTGGTGATGAGCGTGATGCGTCCCGGCTCATTGTCTGGATTCAACGCCTCTATGATCTCGAGGAGTTCATGGATGTCCGTATCCGCCGAGATCTTGATCCCGATCGGATTCGCCACTCCTCTAAGAAATTCCACCTGGGCCGCATCCGTCTTTCTAGTCCGCTCTCCCAACCAGAGGAAGTGCGCCGAGCAATCCATGTGGCGTCCGGTGATGGAATCGACGCGAGTCAGCGCCTCTTCATACGGCAGAAATAAACACTCGTGCCCCGTAAAGAATCGGTCGATCCGCGGCAGCTTGACACCGAGCGCCTGCATAAACAGGAGGGACCGGTCCACATGATCGATCGTATCGCGATACACGACCGATTGGGACGAGGTGAATAAGTCCCAATCCCTGAACCGATCGACTTCTGAAAGACCACCCTGGATAAAAGCCCGGACCAGGTTCAGCACCTGCACCGACTGGTGGTAAGCATTAAGCAATCGATCCGGATCGGGACGTCGGACTTCTCGATCAAAGGCTGCGCCATTAATCAGATCCCCGCGATAGACCGGGAGCGTCTCGCCGTCGATCGTTTCCATCTCGGCGCTCCTCGGCTTGCCGAACTGCCCCGCGATCCTCCCGATCTGTGTCACGGGAAGACCCGACCCATACATGAGCACAAGCGAGATCTGAAGGATCAGCCGGAAATCGTCACGGACCTTGGAAGGCGTAAAATCATCAAAGGTCTCGGCGCAGTCTCCCCCCATCAACACAAATCCACGTCGGTGCGAGGCCATCGCCAGCTGGTGCCGGAGACGATCGCACTCTCCCGCAAAAACAATCGGCGACTTTTTCTGAAGCTCCTTCTCCACTACACACAGCGCCTCTGGATCCGGGTAGCTAGGAATCTGATACGGCGTCTTTTCTCGCCATGAAGACACCGACCACGCCTCTACGCTCACCACCATGAACCAACCCAGGAATAAAAGAATCTTCATGCTATTTTTTTATTCTAGAATCATTGTCTCTTTATATATCTGCTCATGCTTGTTGTTGCTGTTGTTTCTTCTTTGCTTGTTGTTGTTGTCTCTTTGCTTTTGCAATTGCGTTTGCAATTGCGTTTGTCATGTCACGTATTTCTGGCAATAAAAATAGATCGGCAGCAATCGGGATTTCCAAGATACGTCTACGATAAGCCTCACCACGTTCTACCTCCGGAAGTTTCAGGAGTTGATCTGTTTTTTGCAAGACCCTAGTAAAATTCGGGATGGATCCGGATCCGGGTCTTTGTAAAGTTCCCCACAATATCTGCTGTCTAATATTCTTGCCACTATCTTTCATTGATGGGTCCATAAATCTTATTCCACGTTCATCCAATTGCTGTCGGTATGCCGTGTATTCAGGAGACCAGTGTTGTTTAGGTGTCTCCCGGGTTCTTGTGTTCCACAGAGGACGACCATCAAATTCAACGATATGAATTGTGTATCCATACATTGTTGCAAGAGCCATGGCAGGAACCAATTCCGAATCATTGGCAAATGTATTGTCGACAAATAATGGAGTAATACCCTCTTCCATTTTCTTCTTAAGGAGGTCCTGGATTATTTTGCGAGTCTCTGGATTCCATTTCATCATATATTTTTCTGGATATTTTGTTTGAAAATTTTGTTCTTGTAATTGCTGATCTGTAAATTCAGTATATTTTTTATCACCAAAATAAGTCGACAAATCATCATTCGAAACAATGTATTTACGACGATTGGCGATTGTATTGCGTATTCTATTCTTTTGGAATTCCTCCTTGATATAGTGAGATTTACCCATACCTTGAACTCCTCGAACGAATACTACGAGTTTAGAAGGATCGCCTTGGATCACAATCGTGCGTTTTTTGATCTCAGATAAAAATCCAGGCTTTTGTCGTTGAACCGCCATCGCCACACCACCACCACCACTGCTTTCGGATGTTTGCATCTTGTTTTTATTTATTTCTTGTATGAAAAAAAAAAAATAAAAATCGAACAAGAAATTGGAATGGAAGAGTTTCAATACAAGATCTCTCTAAACCATGAGGTGATGCGACCTCTCTTTTTACAGAAAAAATGGTTGGAGCGTTTCTTGGAAAGGACCAGGAATGATCCCATCGAAGCCTATGCTGCCTGGTTGCGTTGGGTGGAATGGTATGAATCGAGACGGCCCGATCGATTGTGCAGAAATGTGCTCGAGAGGACTGGGCGATTGATGGAATCCGTGGGAACGACCGAGAACAATCATTCTGTGATCCTTATACGCACCTGTCACTACTCTTCCAATATGCAACAAGACTGGATCGAGGACTCGATGCTCTATTGCTTCGAAGAGCACCTAAGGAGAGAAAACAATAAAGTCATCCTTGTCATAGACAATAAGAACCTCCATCTCGGAAACCTTCATTACAGCATCCCCCACCTCTTGCGGACCCTCCTGGATCTCATGATAAATAATTATCCCAGCATGCTGCACGCCATGTTCATCAATGACATGAACATACTCGCCCGCACCATCTGGATGGCCATCCGGGACTTTATTCCCGATCGGATACGACGCAAGATTCATCTCACCCAAGACGCAAAGGCCGAGATGCTGCCCTTCTTAGGTCAATCTATTACTGATTCCATTTTTTCGTAAATTAAGAATTACAAAGTTTAGAGACATTTGTAATTGTAATTGTAATTGACAAATACAAACTGATACATACGACACAATTGATGCATCTATAGAAAAAAATATTCAATTTTTTTTTTTACCATACATAAGAAGATATGCCTGAATTTCGCATCTTGCCTATGGTTCCATCCATTTCTTCTTGTGCCAAACCGGTATCTGTATTGTCTTTTTATTTCAATGTGCACGATCCCGAGTTTTCTTCCATCACCCAGGTGATCAGTTCCGATCCTGGGAAATATACCTCTCTCTCCTATGTGAAAGCCCCTCTTTATGATCAAGTGACCAATGCGTTGATCGGATACAAGACAACCACGGATACTCTACAACAAGTGGATACTAATTTATATGATATTACCAATTATTCCACCTATCAAATCCTCGGTCAGGGCACGATATCCTGGAACGGATTTTACGAAAATACCATTCCAAGCAATTTATACCCTCTTGGCACAATGTTGGAATCCAATATTGTATCGACATCGGGTGTATTCCTTGGTCGACAGGGCACTGTCCAACTCTCAGTGCTTCCATCGGGTCAGCGTCGTGTCACCATCAATTTTTAATTTTTTTTTCAAATGTCCCATTTAAAAATATAAATCTCTAAATATAAAAAAATGCCGGATCCTCGGTTGTCACGATTGGAGGATTATATGAACAATGATCAGAAAACGATTTGTGAATCGACGGAGCGGCACCTGCTCGTGGAGGGGGTGGCGGGAAGTCGCAAGACCGACACGCTCATCCGTCTTGGACTGAGGCGGCATATAAAGGAAAAAAAGAGCCTTTTGTTCCTGACGCAGGTGGGGTCGGTGACGGACGAGATCCGCGGGCGTATCGAGTCGTATCTGGGTGTGACAATCTATCGCCAGTCCGGCAGCAATCATTACCTTGTGGAGCGGGGAGGGATCACGATTGAGATTGCGAATTTTGATGCATGGGTGCACCGGCAGCTGGAGGACTGTGAATGGAAGCATCTTTTCCAGATGGGATCCTACCACTCTCACAAGATCGAGGCCCTTTTGGAATTTTGTGGCAAGGGGGAAATCAAGGGCTTTTGTATGAAGAACGGCGCGTATGCCGACGAGATTTACATCGATGAGATCCAGGATTTCGAGGTGAGTCGCGTCCGTCTGGTGCTGGCGATTCTCGCCCGATTCCCGGCGGTCCGCGCGGCGTTTGCGGGCGACTACATGCAGACCATCTTTGAGCGGTCGCTGGTGGACGACCTCCATCCCATGAGAGAATTCACAGGGATCAAGCGCTACCCCATGCAGAAATGCTACCGCTGCCCCGCCGCGCATCTCCATTTCTGCAACGCCATCATGGCCGAGGCACAGAACCAGCATGGCTGCCAGCCCCTCCTGGCCACGAATAACAATACCGTGGACAGACCCTTCCTCTTTGCACATGGCAGCGTCTCGAGGCAATACGATGTGCACCAGGTGGTGTTGCAGCTACTGGATATGTTGAGGATTTTGTTGGAGCACGACGACACTCTCACACCTTCGGATATCTGCTTCCTCATGCGCAAGTCCAACGATCAGTCGGTGTTCGAGATCCTTCGGACGCGCCTTGATGCCTTTTGGGCGGCAAGAGGGCATCGCAACGCCGTCATCCATTTTGCCACACAATTCGATGGCTACCGCAATTCCATCCAATGGAATTATGCCGAGGGCAAGTCGTGCCTCCTCAGCATTCACGGCGACAAGGGGAAAGGACACAAGGCCGTCTTTTTCCTTGGACTGACACAGAAGAGCATCCCCGACGAGTGCTGCATGTTCAAGAATACCGAGCTCCTCTATCAATCGCTGCTCAATGTCGCGCTCACGCGGTCCACCCAATATCTGTTTGTCGGCTTCCACCATGCCCAGCCTTCTGTCTATCTATCCAAGATTGCCGACCATCTTCCCTCGCTTGTTTATGCCGGGTGGTCCAATCCCTCGGATAAGATCCCCACTGTCTATCGCAAGATGCTCGAGGTGATGCGATTCCCGGCTCCCGTGTTTACCAATCGCTACCGCGAGACGCCGCTCCGCATCCCGCGTCTGAACCTGATGACGGTGACGGAGATGTCGAGGCGCTTCGAGAGGTCCGAGGACATCCTGGGCTATCGTCCGAAGCTGGAGACGGTGGTCTTTGGCAAGAAGACTACGCTGCATCTGCCGCACGATCTCTACCCGATCCTTGGACACATGGCGGAATTGATGCTTCTCCGCATCCTCTCCCCGGAGACCTTTGTCCAGGATCTCGAGCACTGGTCCGATCCGTCGGCCGTCGTCTTTACGGACGATGAGAGGATGCTGTGCTGGGTGCACGATTTCCATCTGCACCGCCTCATGGGCACCGACATGTATGCCACTCAGCTCCAGCTCATGGAAGAGACGCACCGCTCGCTCTTTCAACAGGACCGGCCACTCGCGGATCTCCTCCAGAAATTGCACGACCGTCCTTCCTACATCCTACCCAAATGCTTTCTGACACCCCGTTTCCGCCAGGAGATGCGATTATTTACGGATCGCGCCACCCGCAACGAGAGCATCGCATTTACCTCCTGGTGGAATCTGGCGCTGCTCTTTCATGAGATCAAGAGCGCCCATCGCAAGCCCTTCCTCTACCGTTTCCTCAGCATGGAGATGACCCCTAAGCAGCAATCCGCCTTTCGCCAATTCATGTCCAACATCCGTAGCCTCTCATCTTTTTTCTCACAAGAGATTGTCTTTCATCCTTCACACGATGTTCTCGCTCAGGTCACCGATCCTGCTACACTGACCGATCTGGGATTCATCAACGAGCCGTGCCTTGATGAAAAGATCTTTGCCACGGGCTATCATTATGGCATCCTGGGACAGTCGGACGTCCTGGACCGCGGGCGCGATACGCTCTACGAGATCAAGGCCAGCCACGTGGACTTTTCCATGGAATGGCTCCTCCAGAACTCTCTCTATGCCTGCCTTCCCTTTCGTCTCCGACCGTCCGCTCCCGGCAATCTAGCGCTTGCCAATGTCATTACGGGCAAGATGTATCGCTGGAAGAGCCCACAGTGCCACCCAAAAACCCTCGTCCACCGCCTCTTTGATTCCATACCCACCTTTCCTACCGAACTGATCGACAACCTCTGCCGCATGAATCACAAACGCTTCAAGAAACACGACCTCAAAAATAAAACCACCACAGAATAATGATACATTATATTTTCAATAATCCAATTTTTTTATTGAAATATTATTTATTTATTTCGTGGAGTGATCTATGTGTTGTATATATTTCTTAATCTCACAGCTTCCGATCGAAAGACAGTGACAGATTCCAAAAATGTGGTAGAGAGAGATCTCATTGCGGATCAGCATGTGGATTTATATAGAAGAAAAGATCTTTGCTACGGGCTACCATTACGGATACCACCGCTCATGGTTGGAATAAACGTCTGGGATGTATTATCGAATTCAAATGATTGGATGGTCATGGGTTGAATTGTATATTTGGAATAAGATGGTGGAGACGTAGATGATGGAGACGTAGTGACAAAGGCATAATTATAATAGATAAGTAAATCCTTGGAATTACTATCCTCATTCGCGACAGAAAACACCAAGTTACAAGTCGGTTGTGTTGTATCCATAAACATAATTATCATCTCCGTAGTGGCCCGATCCAAAGTGATCGTATTTAACTCCGTATAACCTCCACTCGAACAGGGAAAAATTCCTGTCGTAAAGGAACCATTCTTGATTGTATATTCAAGAAGAGGGGATGAGGTCGTCATAAAAGATTCTTTTACGAATGGATAGGACTGGTAACTATGGTCCAGTGTTTGGTAAATACCTCTCCTTTTTTTTTATTTTTCAAAATAAAAAAAAATTAAACTATGGTATCGTTTGGTGTGCATTCTAATGTTTTGATTCGTATTCTACTAATCGGCCTGGAGAGGATGGTGATGATTTGACCTATGAATACACAAGAGAGGCCCATCGAAGAGTTGTAATGATTGGCCACAATCGCCATGCCCGTGAGAACATGCCCCGTATACCACAGACAATCCGCCACAAGAAGGTAATTCATTTATGATTTATTCTTTAGAATAAAAAATCAAGACGTAAGCACATAGCCCTTCACTTTTTCTTTGGGAGACGGGATCGAAAAGATCTTTTCGATGCTGCTAAAGATGTGCTTCTTTTTCAGAAACGCATAGACATATCTCTGGATGTAGCGATTGAGCTTCTTATCAAGAAAACGGAGTGTGCCGATAATCTCTTCGGTGGGATAGGACTTCTTGGTGTCGTAGAAGTGATGGATGCGGTGAAAGATGGCTTTTTTCTCTTGGATGGGGAGGATATTCTGGGTAATGATGGCGATCGTCTCATTAAACTGGACAATCTGGGCCAGAATGTGCTTGAGAGGAGGCTTCTTCTGTGTTTCCAACATGTGCAACAGGACCTCGATCTCACCACGAAGCTGTCCGAGTTTAGAGGCCTGGGAATGGAAGAGAGGATAGAGGTCCTTCATCATCTTGATGTCGTTCTTGTAGACCGCATAGAGCCAGATGCGTTTCGCCATCTTGATGTTCTTTTCAAGGGAGGGATCGAAAAAGTCGCGCACCCCCTGTCGGATGCTCTCTTCATAGATGGGCAAAGGCTGTGTCCAATCCACCCACCGCTTACGATTCGTCTCGCGGTAACGGATACGAAACCAATTGGTCATCTCGATAAAGCGTTGGTCGATCTGAGTGATGATGTCGATCTTGACCACACTCTGACTTCGGATCGCTTCGGCCAGCGTGTAGCGCACACCCCCCACCAGCTTCTTCCACCCCTTTTTCATCTCGGCGAGTGTCCATCGGATCGTCCGTTTGTGCTTGATCAGCTCCGCCAGACGAGTATATTGGAAATAAGTCGGACGCTCTTTGACCGTGTCCAGCATCGCCTTTTTCTCCTCGGGTGTGATCAGTCCCGAGACATCATGGATCCAGGCTCGGATCCCCCTCGCATCGTATCCCTGCGCCTCCTTCTTCAGGACGTCGTAGCTACCCAGAAATGGACACACAAAACGCAGATCCTCACCCGCCTTGAAATCCGACAGATACGTCAGCTTCGCCTTGCGGATGCGACACGCCATGTCACCAAAGGACGAGACCATTCGATTCATGATTGGCACCGGCGAGGCCCCCACATAATCACAATTCTCAAAAAGATCAATATCCACTGGATACTCGTGGATGATATACTTGTAACTCCCCACCACCACAGCCGGTTGCTCCGGATCCAATGTGATCATCTTCATCGCCGCAATCACCGAAGGCGGCATCGACTTCTCCGCCCGCTTCTCCAAGAGGATCTTGCCCACGTTGTTCATGTTTCTTTATTTCTAATCAATCTAAAAAGATAAATTTGGAAAAGCAATTTTCTTTTTGAGGTGTGGAATTACAGCATGCCGGTGGCGCATAGGGTATTGTGCAAGTCTTTATGGTGGGCGAGCGCCGCGAGGACCTCTTCTTTAGAGAGCGTAGCAGAGGTGGATGTGGAGGTGGACAGAAAGATTTCACGGATCAGGTGCTCCAGCACCGCGGCAAGGGCGACGGGAGTGAGCGGGCGAAGACGGATGCCTTTCTTGTAGGTATCGAGATTCGTCGACAGCATGGAGCGAATACTCGATGGTGGGAGGAAGAGCTTTTCCGTCTTCTTCTTCTCCGATGCATATGTTGCACACACCTTGTCCACAAATCCCACCGTCTCTATGGCCAGATCGCCAATCAGGATCATCGAGGCCACGGCACGGATATCATCGTCGTCCAGCGTCTTTTGCTGCCTGCATTCTAGCATGGTCACTCCACCGTGCACAAATCGATAAAAGACAGAGAGGATCATCTCATGGATCCATGCCTTGACCTCCCCGGACAATTTCTGCTTCTTGTCCTTCTTCTGGACGCTCACAAATATCTTCTGAATGTTTCGTTCCATTTCTTTATTTACAATGAGAAATTTATTTCCAAAAAATGATCTAAAGGAAAACATATGATTTAAAAATGCAAATTATTGGTTATATCCATGTTTGTCAAAAGGGACAATGGCAGCGAAGTTTTAGGTTGTTAATGGATTCGATAAGGTCATCGGGATTATACGAGGCGACGACATGCATTCGTATCGGAGTGCTCAATGATACATGTTCTCTTCTTCCGGATACTCTATTGGAGGATCCAAAATTCAAGATTATCCATGTTGGAAAGTCCGATGAATACGAAAGACCCACCTTGCGGCATATGAGAACGGCGGCAGAGTTTGATCCCGTAGAAACGAGGTATTATTATTTACATACAAAAGGATTACAGCATTTTGATACACCTCTGGAATACAATGTTCTGGATTGGATCCATTTGATGCTCTATTGGAACATTGAAAAATGGACCCTTGCTGTCAAAGCGTTAGAGACGTATGATACCTATGGATGTGAAAATGTGGAAAATCATTACAGTGGTAATTTTTGGTGGGCCACACGGAATCATATTATGACTCTTCCCACGTATATTGGCGAACGATACACCGATCCAGAGCTTTGGATACAGACGGTGCGAAATAAAATCTATTCTGTCTATAATAGTGGATATCCAGGAGGTGGATTATACAGTGTGCGTTTTCCAAGATATATCTATGAAAATCATACAGTTACATTACACCCTTGAACCTATGCTAATTTTGTTTTGAAAAAACAAAATGAAAAGACATAGTGATTGGAATCCATAAGATAATTGGTAATGGAGAAACAACAACTTATGATTTTTAGATAGTATGTTGATAGGTTACAATATCACTCACAATAATAATGGGTTTACCTGTGAGTTCCTTCTTAATCTCGACAATCGTCATCAAAAAACGTTTATTGGAATCATCATACATGATATATGATGATCTTAACATTGAAGTTTGGTGTCCTCTCATGTCTTTTTCAATGCCTCGTCGTGGTCCGCAAGTGATCCATATTTATAGAATCGGATCACCTTGGTATAATGAGGATACGAAATACCAGCACGGTAATCATTTGATTTGTTAGATTAGATTAAGTAGACAAAAGGATACCACCGTGATAGCCCGGTTGTGTTTTGTAGTCAAGGAGATGAACGGTCCATGTTTCGAGACCATTGATGCAGAGGAGGAAGGGTTGAGTCAGGTCCATAGCTTCGCCGTGATAAGACCATCCATTCTCATCGACGAGATCGATGTTATATTCGGGGAGATGGATAGAAGAGACAGGAAAGCGGGGATAGAGGGACCAGTAGTAGGGGCTGCTCTCCTGGATAACTTGTGTCACGGAACGTTCGTCCGAGGCCTCGGCATTGCAGGCCGCCGATAAACACAAGAGGAGTGTTCTGTCGGGCGGACCGGGGCATGGCACAAAATTCCATGTGGCCGGACCGGGATTGCCACGGGTGACGGGAGGCTCGGGCAGGTAGACATCAAAGTCCAGGAAACCAGAAGTGCAGATAGGATCGGTGCACTGATCCATCACCATGACCAGGAAGGGTGGACGAGTGACCGCATGCTCCGTGTCCACGAGAGAATCCAATTCAAAGGACATGGGTGCAAGGTTGTCAATGGCAGAGATATTGAGACAGCGACCGCAGCTGGTGATACTACCCTGAAACTCCACATTACTCAATCCCACCCCCATCACCACCCGACCGTCCAATAATAGAGTGGAACCTCCGCTGGTAGAGCGCGAAACAGTATCAAATCCCTGCAGCTTGCAGAAACCCATCTGTTGCCGGAAGGAATTGTAGGTCGATGCATACACACTAGTCATGGAGAATAGAAAACAAAAAAGACGCATCTGGATTTTTTTTTATTATTTATTTGATGTTAAAAAAAAATTAATCCTCGTCTTCTTGGCAAAAATACCTATCTTGTTGTTGCTTTTGCTGTTGTTGCTGTTGTTGTTGTTGCTGTTGCTGTTGTTGCTGTTGTTGTTGTTGCTGTTGCTGTTGTTGTTGTTGCTTTTGTAGAGATGGATTTTCTGGAGGTTGTAATAATAATCTCAATAGATCTTCAAACATATCTGGACGTTGAACATCGTCCGTATATTGTGATTGTGTAACAGCCTATATTTTTATACATTGACCAATAGCATACTATACAAGACGAAGACCAATCGAGGGATCAATCGGATTCTTCAATGGATGAACAGGTTTAACAAATTAAAAATTTGCCACCATCTATTTTTCAGGACACAGTTATGGGAAATAACAATACCTCCCACAGTCCCAAAAGTTACAAATATTTTTTTATAAAATAATAAAATAATAAAATAATAAATATGAAACTTCAGCACACCGTCGCAACACATGAATATGAAAAGTGCGTAGAAACTATTCAACAAATACTTTCTCCTTATTTTACAGAGTACGGTACAATATTTTTTAAAATTTACCCAGAAACACTCGATATAATATTGTTTCCAGGACACGTCGAGATGGAAACTGCAACTAGAGTTCCTATATTTATGAAACCAATCTTAAAATATTTAACTGTGAATACTTATATTCAATTTTATTCATCAGGAAGAAGACCAACTCGTCCTGGTGAAACAATAACATGCTTGAATGTTGAAAATATACCAAAAAATTTTGTGGAAACACTTGAGACGGTTATACCCTGTATATTAGGTAATCAACAAAAGAAAAAACAACAATTACAAAAGAAAAAACAACAATTACAAAAAATGATAACTTTATCCTCACAAATTATTACATTACTGGCAAAAAAGATAGGGATTACTGGAACCATGGATCCAGTAAATCCAATCATCCGTGTGGGCCCTATTGATTCAATGCATAAGTTTACAGAATTTTTAAATAAAGAACAAATTACTTATCAAACCAATCATAATAGATTAAATATTACAAATCATCAAAATCTACAAAAGCTACGTCAATCATTACAAAAACTGAGTGATATTCAACCAACATCTTTATAAGACTTTTAAAAGTGGCAATTAAAATCGTGTCACCAAATCTTATGTCGATTGCTCGGCAATGAAAAATGGAGTCGCTCCAATCCTCGATCCAATTCGGATAAAAATGATTTATAGATTTCATTGCATCGCAATGAAATAATCAAATCATCATGGATGAATGGGAGATACCTTATCACGAGATGATTCTAGGTAAAGAAATGGCGCGCGGCGCATTTGCGGTGGTCCATCGTGGGACGTGGCGTGGAATCGAGGTGGCCATCAAGAGACTGGAGAATCTATCGGCGATTGCGGTGGAGGACCAGAAGAATGAGCTTCGGATTCTGAAATTGGTTCATCACTAACTCCCTCTACGATTCCTACTACGAACAGATATGTAACCTTAAAACTTGTTGGTGTAACTGTATCACAACTTTTCATTGTGAGTGGACCAAATAATTATTCAATAATCTTTCCTTATCCTCAAATAGTCTATATTTCGACACTTTATAGTGGCAGCAATGCTCCTTCTACAAACTTGCCCGCCGTATCATTCAGCACTTCTACCTATTCATCCGTCCAAGTCATTGTTACTTGTTCTGCCTTCCACGAGTATGTCGCCCAATTTGAGGATGTAATCATTGCAGATACATGGACTGTAGGTATTTCATGACATGGGTCAATTGTTGCTTGAATTCTCCATCGATCGATGTCGAATCCCCCTCATACTGCTGGAGCAGAGGATGGCTCAGTCGTCCCCTATAAAACATTAGATAAAAATGACGCATGGCGATGGCCATTGTGTGGTATCGAGACGAAGTCTGGACGTGGCTGGTAAATTCCATGATGGTGCCACCGGGCTTCATATGCATCTGATATTCGAGACCTTTACCACTTCCAAGGATGCAATCAGCATCGGCCATGGTCCCTTGGATGTCCACTTTGGGGGACTGGTGGACGCGGATCCATGAAAAATTAGAAAGAACAGACAACACATCCGATTGACGTTCGCCGCAATCCAGGACCACGACATTCAGGGTTTTTTGTCGAAAACGCAGCGTGCTGGAGAAGGAGAGGGACGACCATTCCTCGACCGGAAAGGACAGCGCGTGATGGACCGCGTCCGAGGGATTAATCCGGATGCGCCTATGTTCTGGATTCTTCCGTGGATTGTGTTGTAGACGAAAAGCACGGCAATGGGGAAAGATGCGGAGCAAGAGAATCCTGGTTTCCTCATCGGGGAGGACATCCGAGCGGATTTCTTCGACCTCCGTGCGGGCATACCCCTTTTGTCGCAGAAGAGTCAGAGAGACAATAACGATCTCATAAATGCATGTGGATGTGGGTGTCGATGAAATCATCAGCATCACGCCCTTCTTCTTCTTCGGAACCATCCAGAGAAGGAGCAGGAACATGGCAATCACAAGGACAAGGATGTGAACTGCTACCAGAAACCCATATCTCATTTCTTTTATTCCAGTAGAAAAGAAATTTATTCGATTGTCGTTGTAACAGATGGTGGAGTAAATACGTGCCGGCACGATGGACAGGTTACTTGAGAGGATTCGGTGTCGGTCGCCTCTTGTTCATTAAAATAGAACCATTCCAATAGACATTTTTTGTGAAAGAGCGTCGAACACTGACAGGTGGGAGAGACCACACCCGGCACATTGGCATAGACATGAGTCATGTCGTGCAGACAGATCAGACATTTTTCTTCTTTTTGCTGCGTGGTGATTGGCACGACCGTTCGTGCACAGAATCCCCAGTCCAATTCGATCTTGAGAAGTTTATCAAGTGTGGGTGGATTTCTTGGCCTTGTGGTTTCGGTCTGATGCATCGACTCATTCATCACCGCCTCGATGATTTCTTCCTCGCTCGTGTATTCAAAAGAAAACAGCGGCAATAGCAGCATGGACTGAAGGAGGGAATTTTCCTCGACCACATCCAGAGAAGATCGCGTCACGACAAAGAGACAGATCTTCATGCACATCGACAAGAGGAAGAAAAAAATCATCATGATCCAGAAATTCAGGAGCAGCACACAAAAGACCCAGAAATATGTCCTGAATTCCGTGCCATTGGATCGGACAATGTTCAGGATGGAAACACCCACCATGATACCCTCGATCATGATAAATGTCTTGAATACACTATAAAATACCATTGAAATCTTGCGCACCATGGGCGTCGCCGCCATGTCCTCTTGTGTCATTTATTATCCCTTTCGGTTCCATTTGTTTAAACCGATTTTTTTATTGGCGAAGTGGTAACACGGCGAAAGTAGGTGGGTTTTATGACATAGGCACGTTTCCGGATGGCGGCGGGGATGGTATTGATCACATAGCGAATGATGATAAAGAGACAGAGCAGGCATCCTAGGAAGCGCATCGACATCCATCGGAGGTCGTCGACATTCTGGTTCATGGCCTGACTGGTCAATTTAAAGGCGGTGTAGCCGATCACAAACCCCAAAAATAAACCAATAATCACATCCGTAAAATAATTATAGCCATCGATGATCCTTTCCATGGAGGTGATGATAAGCAATGTGATCAACACCCCAATTACCATCTGTGTTACCCATTTTTTATAAAAGGGGATCTTTAGAAACACCTTGTTTACATCGGAAATCGTGGTATCTTGCAGATACATAATGATCGAGGTTGCCACCGCGGCAAACATGAGCGTCTGACGACAGGGCATGCTATTAAAAGCCTTGAATCCCTCGCACGAGCTGGGATCGAGTGTATTAGAAAATTTGCGATAACGACATCCGGGTCGTATGCGATGTATGCTCACCTCCAGATAGCCCATGATGGCCGAGGCAAAGCACATGGGAAAGATGATGAGACGGAGCGAATTGGTCGAGCCAAGGAGCAGCGTGTAAAATAGGGCAAAGAGTGTCCCAAAATACACAATCAGCTTGTAGGGAATTACCCCCATCACATAAAAGGTCTGATTAAGAATCTTATTAGAGGTAAAGATGGTGTGCATATATTTGGTAACAAAGACATCCATCTTGATCTTTATCTTTACTTGAATTGATTATTTTTTTTTTTTATGCGACTGAAATATAATACCATGATTTTCATAAATCCATAATGTATATCCGAATTTGCTATCAAATCTACAATTGTGTATATCATATAATTTGGTAGCCTCTCGTAAATTATGTCTAGTATTACTCCCAATCACTCTTATACCTTTCACAACAACCTTTTTTGAAATAAAATAGATCCTTTTTATGAACCATCATCAAGTGTTCTCGGCCATCTTAATGAAACATCATTTTCTCTAAAACCGACCTGATAAATAATACGTAAAATTGGACCTAAACACTGAAAAATTTATTCCAATATCCTCTTATAAAAGCGTTCAGAGGCTGGTTTTGCTTCCATGGAAGATTCTGAAAGAATTATATTTTTTTTATAATAATAATAAAAAAAACATGTTTGGAGGTGTTACATATAAAAGTCGTGGAGGCAGAGGTGGAGGCGGAGGTGGAGCCGCTCAAGTAGTGGCAGATCAACAACAAGATAGTGGATCCATAAGACAACAATCAATTTCAGAACAGCAATTGGGAATTATTAATACTACTTTTGATGATGGTTCTAGGTCTATAAAATTACCTATGTCGGGGGGTAGAGAATTTACTGTAACAAAATATTATACGCCTTTTGATCTTTCTGATCTTTTAGTCAAAGAATATGAAGAATATGATACATTGTGGAAAAAAACGGTTGCGTATATGAGAAAACATTTAAAAGCCCCTAAACATCGCGCATCAAAGACCGTCGCCATTGAACAACTCATGTATAAAATTCAGAATGAAAAAAATTTTGCGACCAAACATCGATACGAGACTCTTCTTGGACAATACATGTCTCCGACTGAATTGGTAGGACCACCACCGAATTTGACTGAAAAGACGTCTTTAGTCTCAAGGATTTTACTATGGCTTTACATGGATCTGCCTTATAATGAACATAAAATTAAAAATCGTAAAAAGATTCTTGAATATGTATGGAGTCATTCCGATGATTTTTTTCCTAATCTCAGTGAATTTGACATTGAAGATAAGATTAAGGAATTAACACCATCTTCAAAATTCACTCAAAAGCAGATCAAGGAGAAAAAAATTGTTGTATTATCAACAACAATGCCTGGAACATTTACTGCTCATTATTTTGATCGATCCAAACCTCCGGAGCACTATACTGTGACGGATGATGAAACTGGAACAGCAAATGGTATTGTATTGAAATGGACGACGGATCCGTTCCAAGTGGAAGAAATTAGTATCATGACATTACAAGATAAACCTCATCCACAATCGGTAGATGTGGAAGACGTATGTCCTATATGTTTAGAATCATTAGCAGAATCAGTGGTAAAAGCGCCAAATTGTGTCCATAAATTTCATAGGCTGTGCATCGAAAGATGGAAAGCTTTAAATCCTCGTTGTCCTATGTGTCGTGAATCTCTAATTGCACAAAGTGGTGGAGCAGCAACGGCAATGAGTGCTTCCTCTAGTGGCCCACCTTTTACCAGAGATGCCTATCTTCCCATTAGACATCGCAGAGGTGATGGTGGAGCAGCAGTGCCAACGAGCACTTCTTCTAGTCGCCGTCAGAGTAGTGGTGGTGGTGGTGGAGCAGTAGCGCAAACGAGCACTTCTTCTAGTCACGATAATGATAATTGGGGTGAATATGGTTACGTATGGCGTTCAAATCGTCGTAGAGATGGTAGTAGAGTCCCATTAATAGACAGTTCCTCTAGTAGCAGTCAGAGTGGTGGTGGTGGAGCAGTAGCGCCAACGAGCACTTCTTCTAGTGGCCCACAACATAGAAGTGGTAGTGGTGGTCATGAAGCGATAACAAACTCTCAGAATGGTGATGCTTTTAAAAATCGTTTGAATCAAGCATTACATGGTTTTAAGGAGAAGTATGATTCTATCAATACGGGTAATTATTGGAAATTAGAATTTGCCGATTGTGATATTGGTTTTCCAAGAGAAAGTTTAAAGAGAATTTGTATCGAATGTGAAGGTGAATATAGGCTTCGAAGACCAATCCTAAAATTTACTGAAGAGGACCTGAAATCGCATTTACGAGAAAATGGGATTACTGAAGCTATTCTAGATTTGATGAAATCTTATACGCTAAATGAAGGAAGTAAATATTATTATTTTGATCCACCCTATCCAATCTTAAGTGCTCCCTCTAGTCGCCGTCAGAGTCAGAGTAGTGGTGGTCGAGCAGCAGCAGTGCCACCAACGAGCACTTCTTCTAGTCGTCATCAGAGTAGTGGTGGTGGTAGAGTCCCATTAATAGACAGTTCCTCTAGTAGCAGTCAGAG
>Ga0114971_10000360_pt1 | contig 29165 bp, 28 predicted proteins | sample M_140625_MF_Meta_FD_87320 | JGI IMG/M metagenome (GOLD analysis project Ga0114971, IMG submission 87320) | Freshwater microbial communities from Lake Montjoie, Canada to study carbon cycling - M_140625_MF_MetaG | ecosystem: Environmental > Aquatic > Freshwater > Lake | place: Lake Montjoie... | reverse complement strand
TATAGTATTAATATTATTATATATAAAATATGCCAAAAAATCAGAATCAAATACAATAATATCAGAAAATGCTCCTGATGTATTAAATGTAAATAGTTCTGATTCCCAACCTAAATCTGGCGGAAAAGTTACTGATACATTAAATTTTATTACTAGAATGGGATTACATATATTAAGTCCAAAATAAATAACTTTTTTTATAAAGAAATCAATAAAAAGTCTATAATATATATTGAATTAGAGACTTTTGGAAATTATTTTATATCTTCTTTAACCAAGACAAAGAAAGATAAAAATGATATTAAATCTAAATATAGGAAAGAACCTAAAATTTATAAAAAATAAATCGTGTCATTTAAAATAGTTCTTGTTTTAAAAAAGTGAATTATTTATAAAATATCTTGAATCTTCAAATTGTTGTATATAAAATTTACGTATAATATATAATAGATATAAAAATATTATAGTATATGTTAATATTGTACCAGATATATAATTATACATAGTTATATTATTTATTACACAATCACGATATACATGTAACATATGTGCATCTATTGAATATATATTTGAAGATAATAAATATTGATTTTTAGTATGAACATAAATCCATGATGTTAATCTAGGAACAGGGTCATTAATATGTTCTAATCTTACTGTATTTACTATATATTTATTATATAAATTAACAAAATTATAATCTCCTACTGAAGGACCAGCAATATGAACAGAATTTATATTATCTGTTGTAATATTTAATTTATTTAAATTTGCATGAAAATCAAATGTACATAATGTAGATACTCCTGCACCTAATGAATAACCACTTATAAATATTTTCTTAGCACCATTATCTAATAATTCTTTGCATTTATTATATAATATTTCTCTTACAGACAAATACAAATTAAAATATCCTATATGTATACCAACTGGATTAGTTAACTCCTTAATTATATCAGGATTAGTTGCATATTTTGTAGTATATTGTGTAATACCTAATTTTAGATTAGATTTGATATCTTCAATTTCATTAATATCAGTTCCTTTAAAATTTATTATTATTTCAGAAGAATCTGATTTATTTAATCCAATATAATATTTCATTTTTGATACAGTATTAATATCATATATTCCTTGTTCACTATAATTTATTGCTTTTAATAAATCATTTGTATTTGGCTTATAGTTTTCATTTAAAATATAATTATTTATATATTCAATTAATGGATAATAGATAATAATTAATAAAATTAATAAAATAATTGTAATAATTTTAAATGGCATTATTTTAAAATATAATATACTTATTATTACAAATAAAGATCCATTCGTATTAATTTGATTCCATACACTCATAATTTTATTAGTATTTGCATTTTTCTTTAATAATATATTAATAAAATATATAATACAATAAATTATAAAAGAAATAAAAAATAATCCAATAATATAATCATGTATATAATATGATGAAGTTATATGTAATGTTTTATGTGTATTAATTTTGTAATCAGTAAATATTAATAATATAAAATTTATAAAAGTATATAATAATTTTTTAGTTTCTATATCCATATATATATATAATAAAAAATTGATAAAATATTATTTATATAAATATAAATTAATAATAAATAAGAATGAAATTTTGTAAACATTGTAACTATAGTTTAAATATTTCAAAATCTCCAATAAATAATGATAATAAAATTACATATGTAATTGAGACAATGGATCAATATTTAAATTATATTAAAAATGTATCAACAGAAATAAATCATGATGTTGAATTAAAAATAGATTTAAATACATTAAAAACAAAATTAATGGGAAAATTTAAGAAAAATACTAAGAAAGTAGATGAAATATTATTAAATTATGATACAATTAAAAATAAAACAGTATATGATAGTAATATCTATTTTATATGTAATAATTGTAATTCATCATTTGAAATAGAACCAGGAACGCTTATATTATCAACAAATTTTGATATAAATAATCAAAATATTCAACAACATGATTTTAAATTTAAGATTATGGATCCAATTTTACCAAGAACAAAAGATTTTATTTGTCCTAAAAAAGAATGTGATTCTCATAAACCAGAAAATAATATTAAAAGAGAAGCAGTTATTTTTAGAGAATCAAAATCATTTATAACCAGATATGTTTGTACAATGTGTTTAACGGATTGGTTGGCACAATAATTTTTTTTATATAAAAAATGAAATATATATAATATAATAGAATATTTTATTATATATATAAGATGCCCCCTAAAAAAGAAAAGGTGCCTAAAGAAGCAAAAGTATCTAAAGAACTAAAAGCATCTAAAGATGCAAAAAAAGTAACAAAAAGTGTTAAATTTGATAAAGATGAAAACAAAAATATATTAAAATCCCCAGTAAAAGAAAAATATTCTAATACTGAAAATTTAAATTTAGATGAAGAAGAATTAGAAAAAGAAACTGAATTAGAAACTGAAATTGAAGAGACTGAAAAAGAGCCTGAAGATTTAGATGATAATATTGATGAAGATCATGAAGTTCCTGATGATATAGAATATGATGATCAAGAAATAGAAGAAATTGATGATTTATTTGATGATGATGATAAACCTAAGAAAAAATTAGGAAAAAATAAAAAAAAAATAGACAATGATGATGAAAAAATAAATGATGAAGAATGTGAATATGATTATAGTGAAATATATGATGAAAAGAAAGAAAATCCTATAATATTAGTTGAAAGTTCCCAAAGAATAACATTACCTAAATTAACAAAATATGAGAAAGTTAGATTAATTGGAACTAGAGCAAAACAAATTGCCTTAGGTGCTAAAGTTATGATTAAAAATACAACAGGATTAAATGCAATTGATATTGCTAAATTAGAATTAGAACATAAAATGATACCAATGAAAGTAAAAAGAGTATTACCTGATAATCGTGTAGAGGTCTGGAAATTAAGTGAATTAGATTTAGATAATTAGAAAATAAAATATTATTTTCTAATAATAACATAATGGATATTCTTATTAAAACAGATAAATTAGAAGTAATTAATAGTACTGATGCAATTAATAAACTTTATTATACATTAGCAAATTTACCAAATATCAGTGAAATTAATGAATATAATAAAAAAAATAACACTACATTTGAATTAGAAAAAATGAAGGAAATTATTTCAAGTACTACCTCTGCGATTCCTTTATTTGATATTGTAAGTCAAAATATATATTTGGTTCAGGCAAATCAAGTATTTGAATATGTCAAAGATAAATATTATCGTGTAGCAAATAAAAAAATTTATAATTTTTTAAAACAAAACTATGAAAAAACAGAATCTAAAAAATTAAAAAATATAATAGAAAAAAATATTAATTTTTTAAATAATTACAATTTTGATATTTTATTTAATACATATTTAAAAGTAATCTATACAAATTCTAATCAAATTGGAAAAAATATAACTGATTGTAAAAGAATATCATTCTTACCATATTTAAATATCTCACCGTATTATTCAAGAAGTGAAATTATAAATATGGCACTAAATTTAAAATTAATTAAACCAGATACTACATTTTATGATAGTGATAAATTAAATAATTTATGTATAGATTTAATAAAACATGATATTTCAAATAAAATAATATTAGAACATCAATTATATATTGAAAAAAATAATGCACAACATATTATTTATTATTATACTTTTTATGGATCACAATATTATAATAAATATTTGAGAAATAATAGTAATATTCAAGATGATATTATGGAAAATAATATTAAAAAATTAAATTCATTAATAAAAAAAGCACCATCATTTTCATCAGATGTTTATGTTTATAGATTTGTACATAATGATAATTATTTAGATAATGTTAGACTTAATGGTATATTTACTGAAAATAGTTTTATTAGTACATCTAGAAATCCTTTTTACAATGAAAAAGAACATGTATTTGGTAAAATATTATTAAAAATTAAATTACCAAAAAATAAACAAGGTATTGGATTATGTGTAGAGACATATTCATTATTTCCATCAGAACAAGAAATAATATTAGCACCTGGTAAATTAAAATTAATAAATATGATAGATTCAAATAATCCAAATGATGATTTTACATATTTCCATACTGACATAAATGCACAGAAATCAATATATAAAAAATATGAATTTGAATATGTTGAACCTTTAGATGATCTTATTATAAATAATTATAAAAAAGAAACCATTGAATTTAATTTACCTAATAATTTTTCATTAATTAGTACTGATCCATATGAAAAAATTATAGAATTTTATAGATCTGTACCAATTATAAATGAAATGCATTATTTTAATTTAGATAATTATATGTTTCAGGTTTTTTATTTAAATAAAGGATTAGCGTATAAAGATTATTATTATTTATTAAAACAAAATCCAGAAAATCAAGAAATTATATTTTTAGTATTACAAGATCCAAAAACACAAGAAATTAATTTAATTATAGAAATTAGTGATATTATAAGTGTTAATTATTTACACCGATATACTGGATCAAATACATTAAAAGATGATGAATTGGTAAAATTAGTATATAACATCAGTGATATATTTAAAATTAATTATATTGTAATTCATCCGATATTTAATAATTATAAAAATAAAATATCTAATATTAGTGATATTTTGAATAATAATGATGAATACGTAGAAAAAGATTTATTATATAATTTTTCATCAGATTTAACCATGTATAATCAAGATATATTTAATTATTTTAATAATAAAACAGAAAGATTTATAAATATAGAAAATATTGTTAATAAAATGGATATTATTTTTTTAGATAGATTAAAACGATTATCACCTGAATTAATTGTTAAAATAGAAGACACTGATGAATTATATAGAATATATAAAAAGAATAAATTTACAAATATAAGTAATATGTTATTGTATTTACATGAACATTATTTTTATTTACTGCCAATATTCATTAATAAAATAACATTAGTATTAAAAAACAATCCATTTATAAATGGGTATTATATATTATATAATAATAAACATGAAAATTATATAGGGAATATAGTAGATACTAAAGAAAAAGTTGTTAATATTCGAGGTTAATAAATAAATTTAAAATTTGAAAAACATATATTATATAAAATAATATGAATTATATATATAAGATAAATGGATTTATTAACTAAAGATGTTGAAAAATTATATTATAATTCAAATTCAAAAGATGAATTTGAAATAATTATTGATCAGAAAAATATGAATATGACAAAATTTATGACATTGTTAAAATATATAGGTCATCAACATTCAACATTAAAGTTACCAGTATTTAAAGAAAATGTATTAGATGTATGTTTAACAGATGCAAATAGTTATTATAGAATTACTGTAAATGGTAAAGAAAATATTCAATCTGTATTAAATAAACATGGTAATAAGAAAAATATTCATGTATTTCACAATTTGTTACAAGAAGCAAAGAGTAATATTGGAGATTACTCGATTATGATAAAATCTAGACGCGGGGTAATTGATCATCCAAAATATAGATGTAGGTTATCTAATGAAAAAATAGTAACACCTAATAGTATTAATCTGAAAGAAGATGATAGACATAATATTATTTTTAGGTATAAACAACGTGCTAGTTTAGTGATAGAAGAAAATGAATATGGTAAATTAAAATTAGATGTAACCCAAGTTCAACAATCAAATCAATTATCAACTATAATTGGTAGTCCACATGTATATGAAGCTGAATTAGATTTATCATTAGAAAAAAAAGTAGTTGAAAATAGTGTTACAACAAAATTATTAAAAACTATTTTTGCTACATTAAAAAGTATTTTATGTACTTTACAGGGATCAAATATTTTAATGACACAAAATGATGAAGTAAATATCTTAGATGAATACAGAAAACTTGTCTATGGTGAAAAAATGAATATTCATCAAGATTTATATGCAATGCAATCAAAATCATTAGAATTGATTCCATTTATTGAAATATTACCAAATCAATATTCAGTTACAGATAAAGCAGATGGTGAGCGTCATTTTTTATTTGTATTTAATAACAATGTGTATTTGATTAGTAATAATTTAGTTGTAAGACAAATTAAGTGTAAGAATTCAGAGAATCTTAATAATACTATTTTAGATGGTGAAATAATTATACATAATAATAAACAAATATTTTTAGCATTTGATATTTTATTTGATAAAGGAATTGATATTAGAAATGAGATAAATCTTGGAACAAGATATTTAAAATTAAAAAATATAATTGAGGAATTAGCTGATATTAAATTTCCATGGATTAAAATAGAAAATCCTGAGAATTTTTCAGTTGAAAATCAAGTAAAGTATCATGAAGAAAATATGGATAAACATAATAAATTATTGAATAAAGAAATTAGTGAAGACAATCAGTATATTATATTTTTAAAATATTTTATATTTCCTGTAGGTGGGAATAAATCTGAAATATATTCGTATGCAAATTCTATGTGGAATAAATATACATTAGAATATAAATTACCGTATTTATTGGATGGATTAATTTTTACACCATTAAAACAAAAATATACTAGAAATATTGATGAAATTAAATATCAAATATATAAATGGAAGCCAAGGGAACATAATTCAATTGATTTGTATATTGAATTTGAGAGAGATCCTAAAACACAAGATATTTTAACGGTATTTGATAATTCAGAAATAGAGGATGAGAATGAAGAATTTGCTGATGCTGGAAAAGAAAAGAATGCATTTTATCAGATTGTAAAACTACATGTTGGTCGAGTAAATTATGGAACAAATTTAGAAATTCCAGTACCGTTTAAGGCAAATCAAGAATTAAATATTGCATATTTATATTTAAAAGATGGTATAGCAAAAGATGTAGATGGAAATATTATTCAAGATAAAACAGTTGTAGAATTTACATATGATTCAATAAGAATAGGAGATCCAAAGAAAAAATGGATTCCATTAAGAACTAGATTTGATAAAACAGAAACAGTACAAAAATCAAAAAGAAAATATGGTAATAGTGAAAAAGTTGCTGATAGTATTTGGCAGAGTATGAATTTATTAATAGATATGAATGATTTTATGTTATTAGGTGATAAGAATACATATACTGATCATATTAATATATTAAGAGCTAAATTAACAGCAAAAGATATTGCTATTTATAAAGCATCAGATGTATATTATTCTAAAAAGACAAACTTGGGTAAGACATTTAGAAATTTCCACAATTTTGTAAAATCTCAATACATTTATAATTATTGTTCGATAACAGAAGATAAAAAAATGGATGTATTAGATATTGGTATTGGTCAAGGTGGTGATTTACTAAAATACTTTCACAGTCGTGTTAGATCAATTACAGGTATTGATGTAGATGCAGATGGTTTATTTTCTGCTGGTTCTGAAAGTGCAATTGGTAGGTTAATGCAATCAAAAAAGGTGTATCCTAATTTTCCTCCAACTGATTTGATACATGCAAGTTTTGGAATTAATTTGATGAAACCAGAATTACAATATAATGGATTACCAAATATGACGGAACAAAATAAGAAATTAATTAGTAAAATAAATAGTAGAAAGTATGATGTTATTAATGCGATGTTTTCTTTGCATTATTTATTCAAAGATGAGGAAAGTGTAAATAGTATGTTAGCAAATTTTAGTTTGTTAAAACCAGGTGGTTATTTTTTAGCATGTTTATTTGATGGTAAATTATTACATGATAAATTTAAGCATAATAAAGAAAAATCACCAAATAAAAATCCATTAATCGAAGAATATTATACAACTGAATCAGGTGAAAAAGAATTATTATTTAATATTAAACCATTATATGATATTAATGAAAAGAATATTAATAAAAATGGATTAGGGATATCATATTTCTTATCTACATTTATGACAGCTGAATCAGAATATATTGAATATTTAGTAACACCTGAATATTTAATTAATACATTGAAGAAGGCAAATTTAGAGTTAGTAGAAACAGAGACATTTCAAAATATATATGCAATATCCAAAGATTTTTTAACAGAAGCAATCACATATGATGCAGGTAATACTACTAGAAAATATTTAACTGATGTAAGTGATTATTATAATTTAAATAGTTCGATAAATAAGGCATCATTTGAACAAACTAGATTAAATAGGTTTTATGTATTTAGAAAGACTGAATAAAATTGAAAATAATAATTTTTTTAGATTAAGAATATTATATATATATTATGGCAAAATTATATAAGTTGCGACCAAAGTCATTTTCTGAAGGTCATGGGATAATTAATCAATTTCCAAAATCAGAGGAAATAATTAATTATAGTGAGATACCTGAATCTGTAAATCCAATAGTAAAAACAAATATATTTTACACTAAAATAATTGGATTTTTATTTCATTTGGTATTAATTTCAGTATTTGAAGTTATATTTTTTAATTATTATATTATTCAATATGAGAATAATGCAATAATTTCATTAGTAAATCAATTGGTAAATCCAATTATTAATTCTTGTAATACATTGTCACCAAATAATAAAATACTGGTAGATGATTTTATAGATATATTTGTTAATGAAACTACCATAAACAATAATGCAATTTCAGATTATAATATTAGACAAGAATTTAATCACAAATTATATGTAAAATCGATATATTACTGTCTAGGGGTAATTTCAGTGTTTTTTATGTCATTGATTTCAAACATATATTTTAAACAAAAAATAGATTTTCTGATGGTAATATTAGATAATATAGTAATGATAAGTATTTTGGGGATTTATGAATATATATTTTTTACAAATATTATTTTTAAATATATGACCATATCTCCTAATGAGTTAATTAAGATTATTATAGGAAATTTATTGCAATCATGTTAATTTATAAAAAATGAAAAATAAATAAATAAGAACAAAATAATATTATCATATAATAATATGCGTATCTTTCCCTTACCTGTACTTTCTAAAGACAATTTATTAACAACTGTAAAATCTACAGACTTATATCCAAAACCATTACACACGATTGGATATAATTATTTTCAAGTTCAAACAAATGATAGTATTTTTAAATTATTATTAGCACCTGAAAATGTTGGAAAGAAATTTTATTATATTATGGAAAATCTAACATCAGATGTTAGTTATGATAAAAATATCAATACCATTGCAGCAAAATACTTTGGAGAGGATGTTGATAATAACTTTTTGCAATTGTGGGAAATATTATTAGCATTTGATCTAATAGAATCAAAAGTTAATACGAATGATGATACATTAAAATCAGTTTTTAATAAATTAAAAAAGTATAGTAAATTAGATGTTGTGAATAATAAGAAAATGACACACTTATGTTTATTAAATGAAATCTTATTTGAAACAACTGAATTAGAAATTAGTAGAAAAATAACTAGATTTATGAATAATATTGAATTATTAGAAAAAGGTGGTAGTTTAATTATTAAAGTAAAAGAATTAATTCATGCACCATCAATCCATTTATTATTTTTATTATCAAATATATTTGACCAAGTATATATTTATCGCCCTGAATTATCTTATATGTCACGAGGTGAAAGATATATTGTATGTAAGAATTATCTTGATAATAATATTAAATATGAATTATCTAAAAAATATATATCTCTTAATATGAATTTACCAACTGAATATATTTTTACAGTAAATGTAATTAATAGAATCTTAATGCAAGAAGAATATATTGTTAGAAATAAAATGCGTAACTTTATTAATAGTCAGAATTATTATGGTGATGAATATCATTCACAATTAACAATACAACAAAATAATTCTGATAATTGGATTGCTAATAATTTAGTTTTATCATCAAAAGATTATGATGAATTGAAGAAAATAAAAGATAAAGAATTAAATAAATCTATTAAATTATTTGAATCTTTACTTGATGAAAAAAATAAATTGTCGTATTAATTATTTTATATAATTAATTTATTTGGTAACAAATTCTGGTTGTTTTTCCGTCTTTGTTTCTGGTTTACCTAACACTGGATATAAATATTTCTCAGCTAATGTTTCACCTATATTAGCAGTAATATCTTTCTCAGTTGATGTACCTTTTTCTAATTCTTCTATTTGATTTAAAAATATATCTAACATAGCTAGATCTTCTTTATATATAATTTTTTTGAATAATCCAATATATTTTTGAGCAAAATCAGGATATAATTCTCTCATGTATTCAAAATATTTATTTTTATCTTCTTTTAATAAATTTATACATAATTCAGTATTTGCTAATAGTTGGATTACTTTAGCTTCATTACGGATTTTATTTACATCAGTCATTTTAATAATTTATATTAAAGATAGTTTAAGTCATTATTTTCTTGACATTGTTATTAATATTGTTATTACTATTGAAAAAATAATTAATGAAAATATAAATTTTGATAATCCATGATTACTTGATTGATTATTTGTAAAATTTTCAAGTACTCTTTGTTTATTTATAGTTATCATATCTTCTGCAGATGGTGTATGTACAGTAATTGAAATAGGTAAAAGTAATTGTAATATTTTTTGTGTTTTTATTAAATAAATAATATTATTAATACTAGCAGAATTATCTAATATTATATTAGATAACATATCATTTAATGCAATTACATCATTTTTATTTAATATTTTAGTTGAATTAAAATTATGTAAAATTTCAGTTAGTTTTATATCACAATTGTTGATATTTTGTATATCTTTTATATCAGTTAAATTATCATTTGCTTTCATTAGATTAGTAAATGCATTGTTTAATATAATATATATAACTGGATTTGGTAACATTGTACTTATTTTATTATTTATTAGAACAAAGGAAGGATTTTTTGGATCAAATTCCATAGCTTTTTTTAATGCATTATATGTATTGATAATAATGCATCGATTACATCATTTACATATGGTGTTAAAGATAAATTTAATAATATAGTTGATTGAGTTGATACATCTTCCATAATACTATTTGCAACAAGTAAATTATGATTATTTAAATATAATAAATGTGAATTATTTATTGATATCTTTGCACCTTGAATTAAATTATTTAAATCAGTTAAGTAATCTTTCATATTGAAAGTTGTATTGATAATACCATTATCACCTAAAAAATCAGAGGGTGAATATAATGTAAAAATATAACGTGTATTAGATGTTAATGTATTTAAAAATTTCTCATTACCAGTTATAATTGAATATTCAACTATTGTTTGATGTGTTTCAGGAATTACATTATTTATTTTTAAACTACATACTAATGAATAATCAATATTTAATATATTTAAATATACATCAGAAGTATCTTTTAATGTATATAATACATTATTAAATGATGATATATTATAATTAAATACAGCATCTATATTACTTAAAATAATTTGTGGAAATTTAGTCTCTGTTAATTTTGCAAAGTATCCATTTTCAATTGTATCTAATGCATTATAATTTGATTTATAATTTAAATATACAAATGGTGATACTGGTGTAGATGATAATACATAATTTGAATTATTTGATAACATAGATAATGAATTATTAAATAATATATTGCATATAATTAAATTATCATCTATTAAACTTTTTTTAATAATAGGTATTGTATTAGTTGCAATTAATGATGTATTTTTGCCATTAGTTAAATATAATAAAGAATGTTGTTTAATAAAATTAATTTGTTTGTTAAATATATCAATCGAATTTAAAGTAAGTGTATAATGATTACCTTGAATAATTGGTATATGTGGTAATACATCTGGATTAATTGTATTATTAATAATATATTTAGTTGATAAATTTTTAACATTATTTATCGAATTTTTAAATATAGAAGTTAACATAGTCGTATATTTTGATATTATACTTTCAGAATCATTAGAGTTAATATTAGGGCTAATAGTGGGTGTACTAAATTTTTCAATAAGTGGTATATTAGAATATAAATCTACTATAGTTGGATCAGGTGATTCTAATTTAAAATTTCCATTATTTAAAAAAATGTCATCTGTATTATATTTTAATATAACAGAATTTAATAATTCAATTGCAACATTAGGTGGTTGAACTATAACTGGTGGTGTTGATGATTTAGGGGTACTAAATGGTTTATAAAAAAATTTACTATCATATTCATATTCTAATAATGTAAATGTATAATTATCATTATCAATTAATGATAATATTGGAAAAATAGCATCAAATTCAATATTATTATTATTTATATTACTTAAATCAATTTCAATATCTTTTATTAAATATGTTATATTTGAATGTGTTATATTAAATTTATTAGTAGTTGCTAATACATATAAAAATAATGTATCATCTGATGATAAAGATTTTTTATTAATAATTATTGTATTACTATCAGTTAAAGTAAAAAAATCATTGTTTCTATTTACATTTACTAATGATTGAGTAAATGTACGATCAATTGAATATGGTGCTCGTACTGTAGATAATACACAAAATGAATTATGTAAAAATGTGGGTATATATTTTAAATTAACATTAATTGTATAAGAGTTATTATCATCATTTTTTAAATTTAATATTGTAATTGATTCTAAATTTAATATATTATATATGTATATAGTTGTATTATTTAATTTAGATAAAAATTCAGTTGATTTACCAAAGATATCTTTCTTACTAACTATAATAGTATATATTTTAGATAATTTTTTTGAATTTGATGTATCTGGTGTATAAAATCCTGTATAATTATCATCCATTGTAAAATAAGAATCAGTTTTTGGGTTATTTTTAAAATATGGAAGTAATATATAACTCATAATTATCTATATCTATAATATATATATATTTTATATTTCTTCAAATTCATTATATAATTTTTCATCTTCACTATTTGATTCTAATTCTTTATCCAATTCTCTGCGATTATACATATGAACAATATCATCATCATTATCTACAAGTGAATAATTTTTAATTATTAATTTTTTATTTTTATTAATACCAATAATAAACTTATCAGGATAATTTAAAAATAACATAATTTCTTCTTGTTTTATTAATTTATTTTCTAGATAAATTATCTGATAATATAATTGTTTTGTAATATCATCAGTATTAGATTTTAATACAATCGTTGGGATATGAATATCAAACTCTTCATTTATATAATACATTTTTATTCCAAGTTCAGAACAAATAAATATATTAATATAAAATTCTTGACATAAAAATAGAAAAAAATCATTATTTACATTATTGATATTAATACATTCAAATATTTTCTTTTTACTCCAGATATTTTGTTGTAAATTTTTATCTAATAATATATTTTTGACTTCTTCAATTTGCTCATCGGTAACATAATCATTGTTAGCAAATAAAATACAAGATAATATATTATTAATTAGCGGTTCGTTTGAAAAGTTTGTTGTATTCCATGAATCCCAAAAGTATTCTTTTTGTTCAAAAATAATTTTAGTTCTTTTATTTCTAGTAAAAAATTTAACAACATCTTGTCTTGTTAAATTTTGTGACATTTTTATTTATTATTAATAATATTAATTTATATACATTATTTTTCATTTTTTAATTCATTTAATTCACTTACTATTTTTTCAAGGTTAAACCCTTTAATCATACTAATAGTATCACCATTTTTAATATAGATAATAGTCGGTAATGCAGATACATCATAATGTTTAGCTAATTCTTCTGCTTCATCCGTATTTACTTTTAAAAATGTAATAGAATCATATTCAGTAGATAATTTTGCAAATTCAGGAGATAATTTCTTACAAGGTCCACACCAATCTGCATAAAAATCAATAACTACATTACCATTTTTAGGAATTTCTTCTAGAGAAGTAATAGAAGTTACTTTAGATGTCATTTTATATTATTATTACTATATATCGTTTTATATCAATAATAATATATTTTCAATTATGATATGTCTCTTAATAAAAATTGAAAAGATATTATTATATATAGACATATACATAGACATATAGATATAATATACTAAAATGTCAGGACTAAGACTAGCAAAAGAGCTTGAGCAATTAACCAAAGATCCAATTGATGGAATTTTTTTTGGAGCAGATTCAGATAATTTACTTCATTGGAAATTTACAGTCACTGGACAAAAGGATACACCATATGAGGGTGGTATTTATGAAGGAGAAATTAATTTCCCACAAACATATCCATTTGATCCTCCTAAAGTTAGATTTTTAACAAAAATATTTCATCCTAATGTTTATGATGGTAAATCAGGTGACGGTAATTATAATATTGGTGATTTATGTATTTCAATCTTGCATAAAGGCACTGATGCAACAAGTGGTGAACATGAATTAGAACGATGGCGACCAATTCAAACGATACGAACTATATTTTTAAGTATTTTAGTATTGTTACATGAGCCAAATCCAGATTCTGCAGCAAATGTGGATGCTGCAAAATTATATAGAGAAGATAAAAAAGCATATTGTAAAAAAATTAGGGATGATATGAAATAAATATTTATATATATATATATATAAATGTCTAGTGAAATTATATGTGGATCTTTTGATGATCATAAAAATTATTTTATTTCAAATACATATGAAAGAAAAAATTTACTACGTGTAAAAATAATTAAAAATCCAGAAACCCCTGAAAAGAATCATTCTGAAACATTTGAAGATAAAATAAATCAAGTATTATCAGAGTTTAATGGAAAATATGAAATTGTTGATATAAAGTATGCTGATTTATCATGTATGATAATTTATAAAAATAATAAATAATATTATATATATATATTATAAATAATGTTTGATTTTTTAAAAAAACAAAGTCATACTATATTAATTGTTTTATTAATATTAGGAATTACAATGGGTATTATTGCAGTAATATTAGGATTAACAATGAAAGTTACTGGAACAATGATTGCATCTTTTGTTTTATGTTTTCTTTCAATAATATTTATTATATGTGCAGGATATAATTTAATGTATCATGAAAAAACAACAGAGCATATGAGTAAATTAAAAAAACATTTAGGTAAAGATCTTGGTCCTATGTCAAAATATACAGATCCAGTAACAAAACATTTGGGAAAAAATATTGAGTTATCAAAATACATCGATCCCGTAAAAGCACATTTAAGTCAACAAGTAACATCATCAGACGTTTTTTCACCTGGTCAAGATACATTATCAGAATTACCAGTAGCACCAGCACTACCACCAGCACCAGTACTACCAGTAGAACCAGATGGAAGAACAGGTACCCCTGATTTTGATGAACATGGTAGGCGAAGTTTTGGTGGATATTTTAGATATGGAGATTAAAATAATAAATTTATTATTTTAATCCTTAATTGCATTACATTTTAAAATTTTATTAACAAAATCTCTAATATTATTAATATCTCTACCACCTGTAAAATCATGGAATTTTTTACCATCATATAATTGTATAGTAGGAAATCCTTCAATACCATACTTTTCGACTAGATCTCTATTATTTTCTTCATCTATATTTAAACATTTTAATTTACTATCATCTACATATTCTTGTCTTAATTTTTCAAATACAGGTAAAAAATGATGACAATGTCCACACCATTTGGCAGTAAATGCAAATAATATTGGTGTAGATTTATAATCATCATATTTAGATTTTTTTAATTGTACTTTTTCTACTTCTTCTTCAGTATCATCTTCTTTAGAAGCACCACCTTTCATATTTAAATTAATTTGATTAGTATCATTATAATTAAATTTACTTTCAGCTAATTGTAATACTTTGCGTGTAGTATCAATCATAGAATCTAAAAAACTTAATTCAAGTTTAGTATCTTGATTATTTAAATCAGTACCTAGATTCTTGTAAAATCCACCTAACATATCACCGTGCATTTTACGTAGATCAATAATAGAATTATATAATTGTTTTTGATCATAATTTTCTATATTTTTAGAATAATCAATAACTTTTACAAAATTATTTTGAAAATTATTCATTTCTTAATAATATGGAAAAAGAAAATAATAATCAAGTATTACCAACTTTTTCTTTTACAAAAAAAGAATACCTATATATTTTTGATATAAATTCTTTACTAACATTAAATAATTTTATAAATACTAGATTAAATTCCAATATAGCAAATGCTACAGTATTAAGAATATTTTTATATGGTATATATGAATATCAAAAAACAATTATTAATTCACCAGAAATATCTTTAAATATAATATCTAAAGTATTATTATTTTTAGGTATAAAAATCAATGATGAAAAAATAGATAAAATATATAAAATGATATTATCTGCAAAAGATTTTGATGATATTAAAAAAATACATACCGTGTTGTACCGAAGTACCCCCTAAAAGGGGATACTTAACTTTTATTCGGTACATTCACGCTAGCGCCAAATACTAAAGTAACACCCAAAGGGGGTTCTTAACTTTAGTATTTGACGGTACTTTTATCGAAAAATTATGATTTTTTTAATTTTTTTAGTAATTTTTCAATCTCTTTATTTTTTGATTTTTTAACATATTTAATTAGTGAATCATAATATATTATGTGTTTAGATTTACATAATATATTAATATAATCAATTTTATTTTTATCAATTGCCCAGTATAATGTAACATGAACATCAATACCATATTTTACTAAAAGTTCAACTATTTTTATAGGTAAATTATTGCTAGTACATGCATACGCTAATGCATTACAATTATTACTATCTAATGCATTGATATCTGGATTATTTTGTAGAACTTCTTCAATCATTTCATATGTAATTGATTCATTATTTTCATATACCATTGTCATTAAAAATGTATGTTTTTTAGAATCAACGGTATTAATATCTGCACCTTTTTTCCATAAGTAATAGCAAATAAGTGGAGAAATATTTTCTATTGCTAAAGACATTGCTGTTTTATCATTGATATTTTTATGGTTTATATCAAAATCATATTTACAAAATATTTCTACTGCTTCAATAAAATTTAATTTTATTGCAAACATTACCATATTATCTAGAGTAAGTGTAAGAATATTTAAATTTTGATTACATTCACATAATTCATTAATAATTTTTATAATTTCATTACGTTTATGATTACAATTAGAACATTCTGTACAGTTATCTAGTAGATGTTTATATGCAGTTAATGTGTATAATAATGCAGGTTGTTTGCTACTATCTAATGTATTTACATTTGCACCAGAATCTAATAAAAATTTAACTCTATCATAATTAAGATTATATGATGCACACATTAATGGTGTTAATTTGTGTTTTAAATTGACAATTTTATGCCACAAATGATGATTATTATAAAATGATTTATTTGTAAATAATATGGGAATTGTATCTCTTTGAAATCCGTTGAGTTGGACATAATAGATAATAGTGTCTAACATTATAAATATTATAATTATAACAAAAGATTATAGAAAATATTATTCAATTTTTTAATCATTAAAAATAATATATATATGTATATTATATGTCAAGTTCATTTGTAATAGTACCTGCAGGAGAAACAGTTCAAAATACACCTATTATAAATTTAGATGGTAATAATTCAGTAGTATTAACTGATGCTATTGGTAGACAAACTGTAGTAAGTTTAAGTCAACAACCTGTAACAACTATACCAGTACAATCATTTAAATATCCTCCTATTTTAGCATCTAGATATGAATATCAAGATGTAAATGAAGATTCTGATCTTCATCAAAAAGTAATGAAAAAAATATATACTAATATGTATAATTTTATTATACCAAATCAATATCCATACATATTAAATTATGTTAAAAAATCTAAAGATGGATACAGTATGGTAAAATCATCAAAAGAATATAAATTAAATAAAACTAAAGAATCTGAATATGAAAATAAATTACAATATATTGCTAGAAATGTATATAGTAAATCAATGATGTATAAAGATGTAAAAGATTATTTAGATGCATATGATGTAAAATGGTTTGATATTGAGGATAGTAAAAAAGAATTATATGATGTAATAATTAAAAAATTAAAAAGAAAATTAGAAGATTTAGTTGATTAATAAAATTATTATTTTTATATAGTATGGATAAAAATAATAATAATATATTTAATATTTTTATATGGGTATATATACTATTAATATGTTATATTATATATAATAAGTATTCATTTGAATTATTTGATTTTTCGATGTTAAATTATAAGATAGATAATATTAAATATGTAGAAAAAAATGATGAAGAATTTAATGATATATTACGTAAAATTAAAGGTAAGGCAAAAACATATTATTCAAATATAGTATTAATTACCTCTAAAATTATTGTCTCTAGTAGACGATTTGATTATGCTAAAAATAGAAGTATATATTCAACAGAAACTAGATATGAACAAACATTCGATACAATTGAATCAATTAGAAAAAAGATACCAGATGCATGTATATTTTTAATAGATAATAGTAATCTTGATATAGATATGTATAATAAATTAAATGATTTATGTGATGTATTTATTAATCCAATAAATGATAAAAAATTAAAGTATTATACAGATAAAAATTTGTATAAATCTATTGCAGAAGGCTATCAAATTATGTATTTTTTAGATTTGTTTAAACAATTAGATATTAAATTTGATAGATTTTTTAAAATATCAGGGAGATATTATTTAAATGATACATTTAATTATAATAAATATTTAAATAATGATATTATATTTTCTAATAATTATAATTGGGGTATATTTTATTATACTTGTTTTTATATGATACCATATAGTAAATTTAACTTATATGAAAAGTCTTATAAAATTTTATATAATAATATAAATAATACAGAATTAGTTGAAAACTCTATAGAATTTATATTACCATCATTAATTGGATTTGAAAATATTAAATTAGTTAATCAATTAGGGATTACACAGAGAATTGCTGTTAGAGATGAAATATCAGATATTTAATTATTATAATATTATTCAAAATATTTATAACTTCATGTATATCCATATGTATCTATAGTATATATATATTTTTTATATATTTGTTGAATAAAAAAGAAACTAATTTGACACTCAATACCACATTCTTTTATATGTTCATACCATAGATCATTTATTTCATTTGTTTTCTCATTGGATTTTCTTATAATAAATCCAGTTTGATAATGTACATCTGATGTTTCACTTAATCCATTATTTATTTGATTTATGATATAATTATAATATTTATCTTTTTCAATTGCATATCTTGGTTGATGTAAACATTCATTATATTCATCCCATATATAATTATTTTTTAAAAATGGATGTTTACTTACTATATATAAAATTTGAGAATCTTTAAAAATCTTATTTATCATATCTTCAACTTCATTTGATTTAACAATTAATTTTGAATCAAAATAACATGTATATTCATATTTTGTTAATTCTTTAAAATGATGCGGACATGCTTTTAATTCTTTTGAATCCATTGCATTTTCAGTTAATGTATCTTTAATGGGTATATTTATAAAAATTGGTATCCAATTTGTATTTATTAAAGAATTATATGTTAATTGATTATTTGTAAAATAATAACAATCATAATAATTTGATGGTGGATCATTTATTTTATTAGCAATATTATTATTATCTCCAAAAAAACATGTATAGTAAACAAGTTTATTTTTATCATATACATTATCTAATTTTTCATGATAATTATAAAAGATATAATAAAAATAAATTAAAATTATAGAATATAATATATATTTTATCATATATATATATATGAATAAAAATAATATATATATTTATTTATTTATAGGTGTAGTATTGTATATTTTATATACTAGAATTTTATATAATAAATTATATAATTTTACAACATTACCATTATTTCCACCATCTGATTCAAATATTAAAGTACAAGAAATTACTAATTATTTAACACATTGTATTCAAAATAAAATCCCAGTATCATTTTCTAAATACGGTGATGGTGAATATTTTGCAGTTACTAGTAAAGATGGTGCTAATTGTGATAATGATAAATACACAAAAAAATTAAAAGATAACTTAATAGAATCTTTTAAATATATTGTTAAAAATAATAATAATGCATATATTGGATTTTGGTTTAATATAGAATATGCAAATTTTTGGAAAAACTTGGTAGATAATCATCATATTAATTGGGCAAATTATCATACTATTATTATGGATGGTGAAAATCAATCAGATAAGGTTAATTTATATAAAAAAATACGTTTTTCAAACTTAAAAAAAATTATTGTATGTAATCCATTATTAATAAAATCAAAAATATTATTTAATATTGACCATGTTATCCATATATCAATTAATAATTGGTTTGATACACAATATGAAAATATATTAGGTCAAATTAGAGATATAATGAATAATGCAGATGAGCAATTTATTGTAATAACTGCATGTGGAATGGGTGCAAAAGTATTAATATCTAACTTAGTAAAGTCTAATCCTAATAATATATATTTAGATTTTGGGTCAGCTATTGATAAATTATGTACCAAAAGAAATACTAGAGGTGGAGGAGTATCATATGATCAATTGCTAATAGATTTAAAAGATATTATCCCTGATAATTGGAATGATAGTAAATATGATTATATCTATGAGGAATCTAAAGATAAATTAGGTACACATATATCAAAATCTATAGTGTAATGTCAAATACTACAGTGCTAAATTTAAGAACCAGCACATTCATTTACTATAGTTGTATCTCTATTTATACCATTTATACTCATTCGACAAAATTTAAAATTTATTTTTAATATTTTTATATTATTTTTAATTAAATAATCATTTAAAAATGATTCAGTATGTAATTGATTTTCTAGTGAATATTTATATGCTGAAGTATAACGTTCTCCATATATTTGCATTACATGTGGATTACCTATTGCAAATCTATCATTAATTGGATGTTCTGCAAAATTAGGTATAATAATTAAATTATCATCAATTAAATTAAAATAATCTTTAGTTAATGGATTAATATATAATACATCTGGTCGTAAATATATAATTGCATCATATTCAATACCTGATTGTTTCCACATATTTGTTACTTGATAAGTTGAATATAAAGATAATATTGCATTATCTAATGTAATAAAATCAGTACATGGTTTTCCAGTATATATGCCTATTAGAGATGCCCATGGATTACCATGTGTTCTATATGATTCTATATTTATTTTTTCTTTTATTTCATCTTCATCTTCAATTAAAACATATTTTGAATTTAATAATTTACAATTATCATTATTAATTTTAATATTTAATTCTTGAGACCATGTATTATTGTAATCTTTATTTATATTATATGTATGTGAATAAACATCATAATTTATATTCATATTATCTAATTGATTATATATATTATTTTTAATAGATTCTATTGTATATGGTGTAGATCTACATATTCCAAAAAAACAAATTGCTATTTTATTTATTTTTTTATTATTATTACTTCCTATATCAATATTATCATCTAATTTTTCATGTATATTATTAGTATAATACCAAACAATAATAGTAATAAATACTAAATAGATATATATTTTGTATGTTGGATTATTACCTTTATATAAAATAACATATATTATACCAAATAGTGCAAGTATTATTAAAATATTATTAAATATATTTTTATACATATATATTAATATGTATAAAAATAATATGTATATTTATTTATTTTTAGTCGTAGTATTGTATATTTTATTTACTAGTATTTTATATAAAAAATTCTCTAATTTTACAACATTACCATTATCACCATCTAATTCTAACTCTAATATAGAATTATATCTCAAAAATTTTTATTCATATAAAGAAAAAATTATATATGATTTCAATACAGGTGATGGTGGAATAGGTAATTGTATATTATTTTTTATAGCTCAATTAGGTGCAAGTATGAAAAATAATAAACAGTTATATTATAAAAAAAATAATATAGATATTGAAAAATATATTAAATTAAGATATGATATGATGTATATCAATGAAGATATGATTACACAATTAGATTCATATAAAATTATAAAACCACAGATGTTGTATTCATCAAAAGATGATGATTATAATTATAATAATTATAATATAGATTATAAAGATGTATTTTACTTTACAGATGAAGTAAAAATAAATAGTAAACAATTATTTCCACAAGATATATCTAATTATATATCTATACATATAAGATTAGGTGATAAATACTTAGAAACTGATAAAAATTTTGTAGTTGTTAAAGATGATCAAAGAAATTTTTCAGAAGAAAATTTATATAAATTTATTGAAAAAAATTATAATGAAAATATATTTTTTTGCTGTGATAACAATAATTATAAACTAAAAATAAAAGAAAAATATAATAATATTATTATAGCTAATACAAATATTGGACATACTTCTTTATCTAATACAAATAGTAAACAGATATTAGATGCAATAACAGAAATATATATATTGTCAAATTCAAAATTAATTTATAGTCCAACACTATCTACTTTTTCTATTGTTGCATCAAAATTTAATAATATTCCATTAATAAATCAATAATAATTATCAGTTTGCTTTAATTTATTCAACATCCAAGAAAAAGAAGATTTTGGATGACCATATATTTCCCTTGAATTTTTCCCAATCATAAAATCAATAAATGCAAGTTCATCAAAATTCAATCCTTTTAATTCTTCTTCATTTTTGTAAAGTACATTATTATTTTTTAATATATTTTTTATATTAGAAGATGCTAAATATATATTATATTCATTATTTTTAAATTTTATTTTATTGAGTATTATATCTAATGAATCGGTATTAGATATATTATGAAGATAAGTAAAATCATGTTCATATCTATAATGTAAAAAATTATAAGGTTTATCCAATTGTAATTTATTACAGATATTTTTATATATTTCCATAATTTTTGGTGATGGTTGAATTAGATTTAAAATATCAGAATTAATTTCAATATCATTAATTAATTGAAATATACCTTTAATTACGATATATGGTTCTTTAATAGTTTGAATATATTTTATATTATGTTTTAACATTTTTGTAGCAATAATATTTTTATCTAAATTATATGTATTTGTTTTATTTAGATCTAATGTATTTAAATCAACAAATAGACTAATATTTTTAAATAATGAAATATCAAATAAATCTTCAAAATTAACATTATAATATGTTAGCAAATCATCTTTTCTAAAATTAGCATATCTAAAAGTAAATTTAATATTATTTTCTACACAATATTTAATACCATGATGAATATCATATATTTGATTACATAATCCAAAATATGTATCAAATATTATTATTTTATCTGATAAATTATAAGTAGTACCAAATTTTCTATATTTAGAAATATTGTTTTTTTCTCTTGAATATTTATTCATATTACATATATATAAATAAATGAGTCAAGAACAAAATAAATCTAAAGAGGAAGAAGAAAGTGCTAATTTAACATGGTCAAAAGAAATAGATACTCTATTAACATCATGGTGTGATAATGCAAAATGTTTTGAATGGATGCACAGTGAAACTAGTATTGATTATTTAAAAAGATCCAAGATATTTATGATAGTAATTAATTTATTAACAGCTGTATCAGGTTTAAGCAATATTATTGCTGGTAATATTAGTATTGGTGGATTTCAGTTAATATGGATATTCGGTAGTATATCTATTCTGACATCAACATTGAATATATTGCAAGATAAATTAGCGTATCAGCCATTAGCAGAATCTCATAAAAAATTTGTATCACAATGGTCAATTATCATATCTAAAATAGAAGAAATTGTTGCATTACCACCCAGCAGTCGTAGAGATTGTAAAACATTTTTGAGATATATTAAAGCAGATATTAATCAAGTTACTTTAGATGGTAATAATTTAATATCGTGAAGTGCTAACGTTAGCACAAACGCTACAAGTCAAATTTACCAGATATTAAGTACGAAGTACTTAATATCGGTATTTGACGGTACCAAAAAATGTAAGAGATGCGTGTTATGAAAAATTTAAAAATGTGCCTAATTTTGAATTACCCGAAATAGTAGGTGTTCTAAGTCATACAAAAAGTTTTTATACAAAAGAAAATTCAGAATCAATTAGTATTCCTTTATTAAGTTAAACCAATATTAATAATTAATATTAATTTAAACAATGAAACTAATAGATAAATATTTTAAAGAATATTATGAATTTTCATTAGAATATGGTAATGATAAAAGTTTAGTATTTTATCAAGTAGGATCATTTTATGAAGCATATCAATTAGATTCTCAAGGATATAATTTAGATATATTAAGTGATGTAATGAATTGCGCTGTTTCAAAAAAAGACGGGGTTAAAATGTTAGGTTTTCCATTACAATCATTAAATAAATATTTAAATATTTTAGTCGATGCAGGTTATCAAGTAAAAGTAATTGAACAAAATGCAATTGGAAAAATTCACGGGAAAATAAATCCAATTAATAACGGTAAAATAGAACGTACAACCAAAGGTATTTATTCACGTGGAACAATGATTGATTTAGATAATAAAGATAATAATTACATATTGAGTATATGGTTAGATAAAGATGATAATAATTTAGATATTATTGGGGTAACTATCTGTGATATTGGTACTGGATTATTGGAAATTAAAGATGCATTGTGTAACAAAGATGATTTTTATCAGGCTTTAGACGAGATTAGTTTATACATTAATACATATCAACCATCCGAAATTATTTTAAGTTCAGATGAAAGTTGTAAATGGACAAATGAAAAATTAAAATATTTGGAAATAGACAAAAATTATTATATTTTTAATAGCAAAGATAAATTATTTCATAAATTATCATATCAAAAACATGTATTAACTAAAATATTTGGTCAAAAAAATCCGATTGAATATTTAGAAATAGAACAATATCATTATGGGAGAATTTCATTAATGTTATTATTAAATTACATTGAAATGCATAATCCTGAATTATTAAAAAATTTAACAAATGTACAAAATTATACAGATAAATCATATTTATATTTGGGTAATAATGCAATTCAACAATTAAATGTATTAAATAGTGATCCTACTCAAAATAAGATTGGTAATAGATATAAATCATTATTTGATGTTGTTAATTTTACACTAACACCAATGGGTAGAAGATTGCTCAAAAGAGAACTAAGTCACCCTTTAACCGATGTTAAGAAAATTAATAAGAGGTATGAGTTAATTGAAAAAATTAATAAGATAATTTCAACAATGTCACCAAAAGAAGATTTACAATATATATGTGATATGGAAAAGATGCATAAAAAATTACAAATGGGTGAGTTAAATCCAAATGAATTATATAAATGGATTGTAAGTTATCAAAGAGCAATTAATTTACATACTAAATTAGAGAATATTTATGAATTATCTGATAAAAGTAGTTTAGAAATTTATAATGTTTTAAATAGTACATTTGATATTGATAAATTATTAAGTAGTAGTAATACTAATATCATGAATATTTCTGAAAATATTTTCTTACCAAAAATCAATCTAGAAATAGATACAATTCAATTAAAAATAGATGGAATTAGAACAATATTAAATAAAATTGCAAAATATATTGAAGAATTTGAAATAGATAAAAATAAGAAAAAAACGGTGGCATGTAAATTAGAATTTAATGAACGTGATGGATGGCATTTAATTACAACTAAGAAACGTTGGAAAGAAATTGAAGATAGTATTAAGAAGAAAAATAATGTAATAGATAAAATTAATATATCTGAATTTGTGGGAAAAGATAATTCTGTATCAGGGACTAAGATATTTTCAGATCAATTAAGAAAATTGTCAGATGAATTAATTAAAAATGAATTTGAGATGAATATTAAAGTACAGGAAGCGTATAAAAAGTATTGTATTGATTTTTGTGAAAAATATAAATTACAAATTACATGCATTATTAATTGGATTAGTTATGTAGATTTTATTTACAGTGGTGCAATGTGTATAGAAAAATATAGATATACTATTCCTGAGATTTCAGAAGATACTAAATCATGGTTTTCATGTGAAAAAATAAGACATCCTATTGTGGAACAAATATCAGACAATTACGTGCCATTTGACATGAATCTTGGCTTAGATTCAAAAGGTATTACCCTCTTTGGACTTAATTCAGCTGGTAAATCAACCTTGCAAAAGAGTGTGGGGTTAAATATTATTTTAGCTCAAATAGGATATCCTGTAGCATGTCTTAAATTTAAATATTCACCATATAATTCTTTATTTACTCGAATTTCAGGTAATGATAATTTGTTTAAGGGATTATCTTCTTTTACTGTAGAAATGCTAGAGATTAGAAATATATTAAAAAGAACTGATAATAAATCATTGATTATTGCGGATGAGGTGTGTAGAGGAACAGAATATGAATCAGGGTTAATTATAGTGTTAACCATGATTAAATTATTGAGTGAAAAAAATGCAAGTTTTATAACAGCGTCCCATTTGCATGAAATAGTAGATCATGAAATTTATAAAAGTCTTAAAAATGTAAAATCCTTTCATATTAAGATATCTTATAATGAAAAAACGAATGTTATTACATATAATCGAGAATTATGTGAAGGTTCAGGAGATAATTTCTATGGTCTTTTGGTAGCTAAAAGTTTAATAGATGATCGTGATTTTTTACAGATATCAACAGATATTAAGACTAATATGAAAAGTAATAAAATTAGTACAAGTAAATATAATACTAATTTGATTAAAGATGAATGTGAAATTTGTAAGAAAAAAGTTAAAGAAGATAATGTATCATTAGAAACACATCATATTATTTTTCAAAAAGATGCAGTGAATAATATTGTTAATGAATATCAACATAAAAATAATACAAATAATTTGGTGGTTATATGTCAGAAATGTCATGATGATGTAGATAAGGGTAAGATTAATATAGCGGGTAAAGTAGAAACTAGTAAAGGAGAAGAATTAGTCATAATATCAGAAGATTATATTGAAAAAAAAGTAATTGAATTAAGTAAAAAGAAGTTGTCACAGAAGATGATTAAGGAAAAGTTGTCACAGGAGAATATTAATTTAAGTGTGGGGAAGATTGGGAAGATTATTGGGTTAACTGCAAAATACTAAAGTAATACCCTTTATTTTCCATCTAAATAACCACCAAATTCATTTCCTGTATAGTACATAGCATTAATTCGTCCCTCATATCCAGAATATGCACGTTTTTGTCCACTCCACCTTTGGGTGTCATAATTATCCGTTCTTCCACCAATCATAGAATGGGAGCCATTAGGAATCCAGGGATAATTTAATACTGATGTAGCTAAAGCTTCTATACCAGCTCCATCTTTTGCTGCAGCAGTTGATACACGACCAGATGCAGTTAATACTATACTATCAGTTACTAATCCAGGTTTGTTAATTTCATTATTTATTTTTATCCCCTTATTAGATGTAAGCATACTTTTTGCAGAGTCATATGATAAGGTTACACATTCTGTTGGTGCAAGAGGATCACATATTATTAAATTATTTTTAATAGTTGTATTACCATTAAGTATAGACTTACCATTTATAGTAGCATCACCACTAACAACAGTATCCCCAGTTACTTTTAATTTACCATGTACATCTACATTTTTATTATCAACTATGTCCATTATGGGATTTGCATCATCTTTCTGAAAACGTAGTCTCCATCCAGTTCCATCACCAAATTGTATTTTAGTATTATCTGGACTTACTGCACCTTTTTTTATTAATAATGGAGTTGCAACACCACTTAACTCAGTATTACCACCAACAATTAAATTTTGATCAACCTGAAAAGGGGAATTATATGCATGAAGAATTGTTCCATCACTATATAATTGTGGTTGACCAGTGCTACCTGTTTTATTAAATGATATATATGGATTACCACTAGTTATATTGATACCATTAATTCCAGTACCTGCTGCAATATTTATATTACCATTAGTAGTACTGTTACCCCCTACAGTAGTATCACCACTAACTCCTAATGTTCCCGTTACATTCAAAGTCTTATCACCCATGGTAGTAGACCCAATTGCCGTTTTTCCAGTCACCGTTAAATTACCTGTAGCCTGCATATCCTTACCAATCTGTAAATTTCCAGGATTAGTTAATGTACCATTCCCATTAACTAATTTTTGAGCAACTTTAGCCAACGTAACAATAGAAGAAACAGGAACTAAAGAAGGATCAAAATTTTCTTGTTCTACTAAATAGTTTTCTAAAACATACGTAAATAGAAAATACAAAAATACTCCCAACAACAAATAAAAATATAAATTATTTATATCCATAATATATATTTACATAAAATAATTAAAGTGGAGATATATAGTCTGGTAAAACAAAGTTATCATTTATGTGTTGTACAGCAATTATGTATACAACATAATTAGATCCAGAATCATTCATATATTTAAAATCATCAAATAAATATTCTCCAGGATATATAGTTTCCATATATGACATAGTCAAATTAGATGTATATGCATATGTACTAATTTTATAGCCTGGTTTTACTGCTACATATCTTGCAGAACAATCTGAATCTTTTTGACATGTATTAACTAAATTTACACCATTATTATTTATATATTTATCACTAGTAGATCCATTCCATGTTACATTTGTTCTAAGAAATTCAGTCCATGTATTATCAGGCCATAATACATTCCAACCATAATATAATGGTACTTTATATCCAAATCCTCTTATTTTATAGTACGCACAAGGATCAATTGATTCTGTAAATACTATATTATTTTTGGGAATATTCATTTCTTGATCATTTAAATTTATAGGAGATGCTTGTAGAGATTTATTAAAATTTTCATTTATATTAAAATTTTCAAAGTAACGTGTAAATATAAAGTAAATAAAAACACCTAATAATATATAAAAATATATATTTTCATC
>Ga0114971_10000359_pt1 | contig 29240 bp, 32 predicted proteins | sample M_140625_MF_Meta_FD_87320 | JGI IMG/M metagenome (GOLD analysis project Ga0114971, IMG submission 87320) | Freshwater microbial communities from Lake Montjoie, Canada to study carbon cycling - M_140625_MF_MetaG | ecosystem: Environmental > Aquatic > Freshwater > Lake | place: Lake Montjoie... | reverse complement strand
TGTTTGTGGTGTTTGTGGTGTTTGTGGTGTTTGTGGTGTTTGTGGTGTTTGTGGTGTTTGTGGTGTTTGTGGTGTTTGTGGTGTTTGTGGTGTTTGTGGTGTTTGTGGTGTGTGTGGTGTGTGTGGTGATGTTTGTGGTGTGTGTGGTGTATGTGGTGTTTGTGGTGTTTGTGGTGTTTGTGGTGTGTGTGGTGTATGTGGTGTTTGTGGTGTTTGTGGTGGTGTGTGTGGTGTTTGTGACAAACTACTATTCTTATTACTAATCATACTTTTACTACTACTATAATGAAAAAACATAGAGAGATATTTCATGCACGAAATAAGAAGACTTCCTGTCCCCATTGCCGGATCACAGACACTATCACAGAGAGAGGGCTTGCACATATTCACCATATAATCACATATGATCTTGTCTGTAAAATATTGCCCCATATCTTTCCCACCCCCACCACTTTTCATATGGATCTCATAGATCCATCCTAGAATATCCATATCCATGGAATTCATTTCCAACGAGTCACATATCGTTACTATCTCAAGATGCTTCTGAACATCCTGGATCTCAAATATAAAGGAGTGATGATCTTTTTCCAACAAATGATTAAAAAAAGAGAGGCTGTGAGTAAAGGTGGAGATGGTGTCTTCTTCACGTCCTGATCGTGATTGATCCATAATATGTTCCCACGCCATCTCTTCTGGGATATCACCTATCTGAAGTATTCGTTGCCGCGTCAGATAACGACAGAGGACATAACAACAGATGTGTCTCATAGAATCCATTCCCGTCAAACAAATACCTGGTCCACGAAGAATATTCCGAATCTTCTGGATGGATTTTTTGAAATGAATGACGTAATTTTTTGTCATTTTCTATGTGTATTGAAAAAAATTATGTGAAAAATAGTTTTTTTATGCACATGAGGTTGGTTCTTTTTTTTTTGATATACAGATATAAATATTTGTATAGATATATTTATATACATATGAGATTCAACATCGACCTATTTTTTGGATTGTTTGCGGGAACCTGCACCTCGATTTCCTTTGTTCCTCAGATCCTGACCATCTACAAGGCCAAGAATACAGAGTCCATTTCGATCAAGATGTTATTGATTCACTTTTCAGGCGTCTCGGCGTGGATCGTCTATGGCGTCTTGAAGGAAGACGAGATCATGGTTGCCTTTAACTCTCTGACATTTTGTTGTCTATGCACGATCCTAGGTCGTTGCGCCTACCTGAATCGAAGGAAGCCACCATTGCCGGTTTCTATTGGATAGGAGAGATCTGAAAGGTGTCCTTATACCACTGGATGATGCGGGTAAGAAGAAGGCGCTCATTGGTATCATCCAAGAACATGGAAACGAAGCGATGGGCATTCTTGATGATGATGATGCATTCGTCCGGATGAGCCTCGGCCCAAAGATATCGTTTCTCGATATCCGAAAAGTCGTTGCGGAGGGGGATGTAATGGACCCAGGGGATCAGATGGTCTTCCATGAACCAGCTCACGACCGTGGGGCGGCACATCATTACCACACTGGACGAGGCCAGCGCCCATTTCAGGTTGCTGGCGACATCGTTTCCCTCGATGGACAATAAATATTTGCATCGGGCCATTTGCTCTTTCGACATCGGATCGCGCAGGAATCGACGATAATAGGGGTGGATCCCTTGTTCCTGCTGTGCGAGCCCCACGTCCAGAAAAGGATGCGAGACATGCTGCAAGAGGTAGGCTCGGGTGCCTTTGGGAGGTGCCATGGTATCAAAGCCGTGACCGGTATCCGCGCCCCGCCACACGACGACGGGCTTTTTGTTTTTGAATTTTGACACATCCATATCCACCACAAAATCAAAATGACGGTCGGAATGAAGTTTAAATAAGATCGACATGCAGTCCGGAGAGACCTGAGCAGGCCTGGATTTCACGAGGTAGGGTTGGTCCATGCAGACCGCAATGTCTCCCGTCCACATGGCCACCGGCGTCTCTTTCGGTTGCGTGAGAGTCAGGTAGGGAATGAGATCTCTCACGTGCCAATCATACTGTGTTTTTTTCTCGTCTATTGTTTGAAAGGGCGTGCTGGCATGGACCAGGTCCTTGGTCGGCAGTGCGTGCTTCTTCGGAAGATCGAGATTCATCGTGTAATAGTTGAACCGGTATTCATTGGTAAAGAGCCCTGTATCGTAACTGTATCCATCCACCACCCGATTCTGTTGATAGAAGAAAAGGAATATGAAAAGGAGAAACACCGCCACACAAAATACCAAAAGAATCAGATCCTGATCCATTTTTATTTCTTTATAAAAAATAATTTTTAAGAGGGAAAAAACAGAGATAAATATTTGTGAAGCGGGTTCTGGTTCGGTATCATGGTCATCATATTGCGATACATCTCCTCATTGGCAAGGACTTGGGTGGGCGATGGGATCATGCTACGATTCGGAAGAGGCAGACGACTGCGCATTTGTTCATAGGCCTCCCATTTAGGATCGATATAGGCCTGGGGGCGCTTGGTATCCTTCAGCTTGGCATGGAGCTTCTTACGAAGCATCTCTCGACGCTCTTCGGGCGTCTCCATTTTGACATGCTCTAGGATCACCTCCATCCGGTTCAGAGGCTCGCAATAATCAAATTTGAGCACATTGTATTTTTCTGTTTCCGTCTCATCATAATAGATGGATTCCAAAATCCGCTCTGTCGCATCCCGAAAGGCATCCTCATCCCCGGTCCATGTTTCCTTGATGGTATTTCTCAGCTTCTTTTTCTGTGTCTTGCTCAGACGACATTCATTGATGAAGATCTCCATATCTTTCTTCTTTGTCCTTCAATCGTTTAGATCGAGATCGAGCATCTGGCGGATCTTGCGGGCAGAGCCGCGAAAAAAGAAGATGCCCTTAAGGTAGAGGATGTCATCGATCAAATTCCGGATCCGAAAGACAAGAACCTCTTGGTGGAGTTGGGATTGATTGACATGATGACGAGGCACATAGGATAGAATCTCATAATAAAAAGAAGATTCCATTTATAATTTCTCCACGATTTCTTTAACACAAAATCTTTTTTATCGATTAAAAAAAAGAATGACCAATCCGTTCGCAAAGCCCTCGGTATGGGGTCCTCCCGCATGGACGTTCTTGCACAGCGTCACCATGACGTATCCAGAGCATCCAACGGCAGAGGATGCCGAGAATATGGAGAAATTTTTAGATAGTCTTGGGCCGATCCTCCCCTGCAAATTGTGTCGTTCCAAGTATAACGATTACCTAGCACAACACAGACCAGATCTGCGTGATCGTGATCATCTGGTCCGCTGGATGATACGACTTCACAATAGTATCAATACACGACTCAAGAAACCTCGACTATCGATGGCGGAGGCTCTTCAGAAGATCCAAAATAAATCTCGTCAGGAATGACATGGGCGTAAAAGTTCCAATACATATGGTATTGATCGAAATAATCCAAGATCTTGTTCAGCTTCTTGATCCACCAATAATGATTGTGGTTGGAAAACATGAATTCCGGCTCGAATAAATCCTGATTTTGGATCTCGAGGATGTTTGAGACCTCCCATTCATCCTTGAGTTCTTGACGGTAATCCTCTTCTCGAAAGGGAAGTTCATCCAACAATGCATTCACCTGGGCCGTCAGGCGCTTGTTTCTTGTCGTCTGAAAATAGAACATCATGTGAAAAATATGAGTCGATACATTAACCTCCACTGTATCATGCAATGCAGAGGCCACAAAATCAAGACCTGTAAATACATCGATCTCCCCAATCTCGGAAGGGATTTTACATGAAGAGAAATATCCCATCTCATACAAATCCACCAGATGGAAATCACAGTTTCTAAAAAATTGTGTGATGTGACACATTTCAATATCAATATAGGTCTGACCAATTTGTTCACACATGACCGCCATGAGCAAACGGACATTTTTTTCATTGATGTGATTAAAAAATAAGGTCGGTTTTCTGCTCTCTGCTTTCCGGCTCGAAAAAAGATGGGGCATGGATATTGCGACCCGGTAAAAACTAGCTTGAAAATCATTCTCGAGGTCCAGATAGGATCGAAAGCGAAGAGAATTGACCGGCTTCTCAAAAATTATGTAGCCTCGTTGAAGGACATAAAAGACCATCTGATGGATGTTAAATTGGACATTGGAAGCAATGGTAGGAATAGACAGTGAGATACTCTGATGTTCAAGTAAGTCATTCATTCCTCTATCGATTTACGACGACAATATTGTATTGGAAATTCATTTTTTTTTAGAAAAAATTTGTTATTTCTAAAAGAGAGAATGGCGGCTTCTTTTTATTCTCAACAGATTGCAGGAACCCTCGGGCTATTTTTCGTTGTCCTCATCATCAGCTATTTTTGTCTTATGAACATCACCGAGGGATTTAAAAAAGAGGATCCTAAATTACAGCATCTCAAGTCTTACATCGCCCAGGTCCGTCCGGACATGATCGACCGGATTGTTCTTCTGGAGGATACAAAATCTTACACTATCAACAAGAAGAAGATTTATATGTGTCTTAGGGACGAAAATGGCGACTATTACCACGATAATATGCTCCTCTTTGTGGTTCTTCACGAACTCGCTCATGTCCTGTGTGATGAGATCGGACATACGGATAAATTCCAACAGATCTTCCAGGTCCTTTTAGATGATGCGGTCAAGCTTGGTATCTACGATCCAGAGATTGAACCCGTGCAGAATTACTGTGAATACTGAGGCACCGGATGACGACAAAGAGGACACTGATCCATCTTGAAAATGCAATTGGAACAGATTTCGTGATGATACTGATTCCGGTGGAGGTTCACAAGGGTCACATCGTCTTCCAGGCATACAAGACAAGATCCTTTTCTCTTGGGATGGAAATAGTATTGGATCTGTTTGAGGAAGCGTTGATTCTGGAAGGGAATGTAGACCAGGATCTCGACAAGCGTCATGCCTTCGAAAAAAAGAATACACGGATGTTCATCGGTCGATTGCCAGGGTTCATCGAGATGATAGACAATCACATACTGCGACCTCACCTGGCCATGATAGGTGGTGTCTTCGGGTGGCGTCGGGAAGTAGAATCGAAAGACCGAGGAGATTAGATCGATATTGATCCGCGGCTCTTTGATGAGCATCGTCAATGCATTGACCTTTTCGCACACCATATTTAATGGTCTCAAATTAATCAGGATTATAGGCAGGTAATATTGGGGACACATAATCTCGTGCATCACATAATTCAACATGACGTAAACATTCATCAATCCAATCAATTTCTGATCTTACTCAAGAAAAATAAATAAAAATAAATGAAGCCATGTGTTGCCATTTGTTTTTATGGTCCCTTTCGACCCAATCATCGTATGATTCTTCGCGGCATGATTCGTTGTCTCTTTTCTCCCCTTTATCGGCAGGTGGAATGCAAATATTTTCTGCACACGGTGATGGATGAGAATGCGCTCGCCGGTCTGACTATGATGAGAACGGATTTTCCCTTTGTCGAGGTGGTCCTCACGCAAGACGATCCCGATATAAAAAAGGTCATGACGTTGATGGATCGATACGACAAGACCTTTCGTCTTGTCCTGTGTATCCGTCTTGACATGTTCTGCACTGCACCCCTTAGTTCTTCCGAGATTGATCTCATGCTTCGTCATCATTCGATTGAAAAGACCGTCTTTATACCAGAAAGTCCCATGACTGGATTCATTGCCGGAGCACCCGATGTCCTTCGGACATTTACTGCCAATCGACAGATACGATGTCATCGTCTTGGTATTGTGACACTCCGTGTCCTGGCCGATGGATCCATTCCTGCTCAGGATCGCAAGCGATGCCCCTATCTTGACGATCTGTTGATGGATCATTCCATCCTGTAAAGACTCTATTGTGAAATTGAAATGTATCCAATAATCTTGAAATTATAGTTTGCGAAAATTGCTGTGGTAACCGCTCATACAATGAGAAAGTATTTGGATCGCTTATTGATGTCTCTATGACGAATGAAGATATAGAAATTCATTATAGCGATTTGTATGGGTTGAACAAGTGTGAACTTTTGACTCCTATAAAAGGTCCAGCAACCATTAGAAAATATAATTATATTGCACGATATGGAAGAAATGTTGTTTTCGAATTTTGAGTTTGTTTTTCATTCTTTTTTAAATAATATAAAGAATGAAATTCCCCTTCTTTCAATTCCTCTTTTATACTGGATCCTGGATCCGTCCCGAGAGGTATACACCATTGTTAGAGAAACTCTCCTCTCCGACTGTCCTTCCTGCACGACCGATCCTCTTTCATCCGTTGGCGAATGCGTCATCGGGTGCAGACACGATCCTCATCGGCCATTCCTTGGGGGGATACGTTGCGTTGCTCGATGCGATCCGTTACCCGGAAAAGGTAGCGGGCGTCATTCTTCTCAACAGCCATTTCAATACAAGAGGATCCATGCCCTATCCCGGAGTAAATTCGGACCTTCTTTCGTGCCCGGTCCTCACGCTGCTCGGACAATCGGACGAACGTCTCCCTATCCAAAAGGGATTGGACGATCTTTTTGACGATCTTTGTGAGCGACGAATCAATCGCCATGTTGTCGTGCATCCTGGACGAACGCACTTCTCTGGAATCGCAGATAATGATACAAGGGCGCTTTCCATGGTGGTGGAGGACATCCAACTTTTTGTGGAGAGTCTGGAAAAGAAGGACATGTCTGGAGTCTATCAACGATGTCGAGGCATCGAAAAGCGCCTCTCGACAAGATTGGATGAATTGACGGATCATATGATCCTTACCTCCCGCCCCGCTAATTTTCTGGATGGCATGCTCCACATCACCATGCCTCGTGCCCTATGGAAAGGGATTCACTGGTGCTTATTCTTGTCCTCCAAGCCGGATGCAAGATCCCATTTCATGCACGAGGATGAAGGACATGTCCTCTGGAAAGGCGCACCCGGCGACATGGACCGGATCCGCACTGCGGCTCAGAAATGGAAAGGGGACGACAAGTTTCAATTGGATATCTATACGCTGCCCACGATCCATCCTGCGATCCTTGCCTGGCTGTCGCTGCCTCTGTTTCCCCGAAGACTTCATGGTATCCTTCGCATCCCGGTGCTCGCATTACCTGTTAATCAGAATACCACCTATTATAAGATCCCTCATCCTCATCGCCTCCTCTCGCGAATCGCGGATGAAATTTCTTTTTCTGCCCAAGAAGAAAGACCATGAGATGGACCGCCTTTCTTGTCCCCTTTTTCCTCCGATCCTCGAGGATAGACCTATGCCACTATCATTCGGACTGTCGTCCGCCTCAGGTCTGCTGTGATTATAAGATTATTCATATGTGTTGCACGCGTGCTGATCTGATCCCGATCAGGATCCCCATCACACCCTATCCTCGTTGAAAGTAAAATAATAAAATTTATTTTTTATTAAAAAAAATAAATGCTTGCGACTAGTGATCTTTTACCCATCGTCGGTCTTTCTGTCTTTTCCATCATCTCCGTATTTTTCTTTACCATGGATACCAACGAGGATAACAGTGGGACGACAGAAAAAAAAAAATCGTCGGATCATCACCACCATAGACTTGGTCATCAATATCGACATCATGGTCTTGATCATGTAGAAGAAGAACGTCGTCGTCGCGAACGAGAACGTCTGGAACGAGAACAAGAACGTCGTGAAGAAGAACGCCGTCGCCGTGAAGAAAGAGAACGCCGTCATCGTCTAGAACGAGAACGCCTGGAACGAGAACGTCGTGAACGAGAACGTCGTGAACGATATAGTCGAACGAGTAGTCGTATACCGGCTGAAATAAAGTATGCCATTCTTATCCTTATGCAAGGATCAGATTTTATCTTTTTTAAATCATCATCATCATCATCAGTATATTCAGGAATTAAAGTAAAGGTTGAATATAGGGATACAAAACTAGAAATTGCAAGGAAACTCATGCAAAAATTTGATAACAAAACATTGAGTAATATCAAAATAGAATCTCCGGAGGTGATTACAAAGAATACATGCACTGTAGGCGAATATCTAGGTTTTTTTATAAGTGTCCCAGATGATTCATTTGATTTTACGAGATTGAATTCCACAAGAATATTAAGTCTAGACAGTCTATTTATGTTGTTAAGTATAAGGTATGAAGAATCGATAACATTTGAGGATGCCACATTGGATAAATATACTGTCCAATTAATTGATAAAATGGGACATTCAAACTTATTACGAATATCTGAAAATCCTCTGACCGTCCGTTATGGAAGTGATCGAAAAGTTATAATTAGCAATTCATCACCATCACGATTACGATCTGTTCGATTTTCTTCTAATTAATCCCGGTGCTCCCGAATCCAGAGGCACCGCGTGTGGTGGCCGGCAGGTCTTGAACCTCGGATACATCGGGTGTCACGATCTGTTCCAGGATCAATTGCGCAATCCTATCGCCACGACCAATTACCACCTCCTCGTCTCCATGATTAAAAAGGATGACACCCACCGGACCTCGATAATCATAATCCACCACACCCGCTCCCACATCGATCGCCTTTTTCAGCGCCAGACCCGATCGGGGTGCAATGCGGGCATAGGTTCCTTGGGGGATGGCGATGGAGAGATCGGTCGGAATCAGCACCCGACCACGCGCCGGGACCACGGTATCTTGTGCACTGGAAAGATCATAGCCGGCGGCATACTCGGAACCACGAGATGGAATCACCGCATGCTCTGAAAGCTTCTTGACCCATAATCGATCTGTCATTCTGTGTTTTTTCAGAATGGAGATATTTCTTGAAAATCATTTTTATTTTTTTTTTCATCCAAAAAAATAAAAAAAAGAGTATCAAGAAAACACTATGCAACGAATCTATGGTAAGAATGACATGAAGGAAAAAGAATATTTTGAGCTTCGGGATCAACCTCCGATGAGCACGGATCGACATCCCGATCTTTATCGAAAGGCGGCATCGGCCGTCCACCACCAACAATCCGAACCCGCCAAAGCGGTTCCCACCTTTACCATCCCCTCTTCTTCCAACATCGGCATTGAAAAGGAGGAAATCAAGTCCATCAAGCCTTATTTTCCGGCGAGACAGGCCTATTATCAGGATTCTTACCCACAACAACAACAGTCACAACCGCAGCAACAGCCTCCTCAAGAGGTCTATACCTCGCCTCGCAATCTGCATTGCATTGTGATTGCCGATCACATCGTGGATTGTCCCATCTGCAGCCGCTTCTACCGCAATTACACCCCCATCTACAATGTCATCATCTTAATCCTCATCATTGTCCTGATTGTCTTTATCGTCCGCAGCAATCGCGGCCATCATCATCACCATTCAAGCGCATCTGCTCCCTCCATGGTCGCCAAACCAGTAATCGCCACCACATCTAGCTTTTTGTAACTACTGGAGTCATAGATTGAATCATTGATGAAGAAGTAATATTTGATGTATTTGGTAACATTGATGTATTTGGTAACATTGATGTATTTGGTAACATTGATGTATTTGGTAACATTGATGAAGAAGTAGTATTTGATGTATTTGGTAATGTTGATGTAGAAGTAATATTTGATGTATTTGGTGAAGAGGATGATCGTTTTCGAAGTCCTAAAACGATTCCGAGCGTGACAATCAAAACAACAATAAGAATTGCACCGACTACAATACTGATAATCACTACGGTGGATAGACCTTGTGATGGATACGTAATCACGGTGGCGGTTGGATTAGGAGGAACGGTGTCTACCAACGAGGAGGATGGAGCAATGGTATCTACCAGGGAGGAGGATGGATTGGGAGGTATGGTGTCCACCAGAGAGGACGATGGAACAGGTAATGTGGAGGGAGATCGGATGGGGGGGATGGTATCTTGAGAGGCGCTGTAATTGCCGGGTATAAAACCTGCTCTTGCTAGCTTGTTTGATTTTGGACGAGACGCCTTGGCGATGGACAGGTTCATGGAAGGCGTGGAGGTTGTATCATTGGACGTCGCAGTGCTCAGTGTTGGGGATTGTGGATCGGCCTGGAAGAGGACCACACCACCGCATTGGCTTGTCTGTCCCGTAGTGGGGGAAGTGACATTGACGATGTTCTCAAATTGGGAGACCTTGTTATAGGGCCACATGGCGTGCTTATAGAATCCACTCTCTCCAAATTGTTGACCCCACGAATTACGGATCCACCAATAAGGGACCATGACCATGGTGCCGGCAGTGGGGCAATCGGCGGCAACGGCGGCCGGTGGAGACGAACTGGAACAGGTTCCAGAGGGTGAGAGTGTCATGCTCAGGACGCTCGGAGAGATCAGGGATGCATCCACCGGCGCCACCCCCCATCCGACAATCGCTACCGCATGGCCTCCAAGCAGTGTTACATTATTGCTGTCCATTGCCGGTGAATCGGTTTCCGAAGAAGGTGCTGTTGTTGTTGTTGCTGGACATGTCTGGATGCACTGTGAATTAATATCCGCATCGTCCGCCGGGATAGTTACACATATATTGGTGTTGGTTCCCACACATTCCAAGTAGATTCCTTCTGGATTCAGGGGTGTCTTGAAGTCACCCACACCACCCGTAGGAGAACATGGACCTCCACGCGCCACAAGATTAGACAAGACAAAGAATCCACCCACTACCGGACCATAGGTATAAATCTGCTGCCTGATCTGATCCTGCACACACATGGCCTTCTGGATATCGGTCACAAATCCTTCCGAACTTTGAAGACAAGTGGACATATTCAGTGTCACGACATTGGTGACTTTATAGATTAAAAAATCACCGGATTCGTTGCATCCCGCGCCGGGTATCTTGGAATTCAGATATGTCACGCATCCAGGATCATTGTCCGCATCGGGACAATCCTTTCCCGTCGTGCATACCGGATCATTCACACACCACGAATAATCGGCACAGACCTGTGTCCGGATACCATTCTCTGCAATCCATGGAAGCACATCCTGTGGCGTGCCTCCTCCACACTGTGCCGACGGTGGATAATTGGAATTGGATGTATCAAATGCAGAGCTATCATCAGATGTAGACAGTGATGGATTGGGATAATTGGCCAGCAAATAGGTCCAGCTGAGATAAGGAGGAGAGGCATAATTTCGAGCAATCGTATAGACATCCCCAATACAAGAGGCGATAGAATAAGCCCAGCAGCATCCACAGGTATACTGCATAAATTGATTCGTGGAGGGATCCGTTTTATTGCCCGGCATCAGGATCGGATAGAACCAGTCCAGGCGATAGCAAGTCGGCACCGGTGTGGCCCTTGCCAGTTTCTTGCGACTCGTGGTCTTCTTCGGCAATTTCGAGAAGTCGATGTTGGTGGTTAATGGAGCAATCACAAAGGGAGATTGATGAGATCGAGCGGCCTTGGCCAGACCAGGAGGAGCTCCGGGAGAAGGTGTGACTCCAGGAACAATGATCACTTTGCGATTATTTTTATTCAAATCTGAAGAAATGGTAATGGGCATTGTTTTCTTTTCTACCGAAAAAAAAAATCACGCTTATTATTATATACGTCTATCTATGAGACTATGTATCATTACTTCTTCTTTTCTCTCTTCCTCCTCTCTGGAAGAGCATTATATCCGAATCCTGAACATCCGAGATCGCTTCCCCGATTCGTGCTTCCTTTTGGTAGAGGGTGATCTTCCTCTTTTTTTTCAAAGGCGACTTCAGCATATCATCCCTCATCTCCTTGTCCTCTCGGATCCACCCATCCAGAACCAAGATTTCTGGATGCTCCGGCACGCCATCCAGCATGCGATCCTTCATTTTTCTCATTGCGATAGCCTGATCCGGGTTTGTTCTTCCACGAACGCAAAATCACTCTCTGTAGAGGATTTGTTGTCGCTTCCTCATAACTGCTTTCCCATTTACCGCGATCAATCAGGACTGGACATCTTCAAAATCCTTCGCCCCTATTGGCCCGATTTTCTCAACCTTTGCGACTTGGCGCTATCGGAATCCACCCGCCTACCCCTCGATCGCTTTTGCCTCCTCCACCTGCTCCCCGATACCCGTCTTTTGTATCGCGGCAAATAATCCTTCGGGCAGGCCCTGTAGGTTGGACTTGAAACGCAGGTTCATTTTTCGGATCTGCGTATGAATATAATGAAAGAAACGGTTCATCTCGGCAATCCCGGGTTCAAGATCGATGGGATGCTCGATCACCATCCTTCTCATCCAGTCCGAGGCCACTGCGACAAACGTCTGCATGATCTGCAGATATTGGTTGTGTTTTTGTCTCACTTTTTCACGGCGATAGAGCTCGTCCTTCCAAGAATTCTTGGAAATGCGGTTCATGAGATACTGAACCCGTAAATTCTTTTCATTCTCGTTCATATCGCGCTGGGCCTGTGACCTGGGAATCACTACCTGCTCCACATGAAGGATCGTGCGATGCGCCGAATACACCCAATCACGATGTTTTCTTAAAAACACATTGTCCAACTGCCGGAGCGTCGGAAGACCACCACACGGGATGTCCATAGGATTCCTGGCGGTCTCGCGCCCCCCGCTCTTGATCCAGTCATAAAAATGTGGATTATGGATCGTCTGGTTGATCTTGAGTCCCGTCTTCCATGAAAAGGGCGTCCGGCACTGCGTGCACCACATTTGGTCACACCCCGAGATCTTGAAAATCGCCACGGAGCAGTTCGGGCACGACTTGGTGTTCTGTCTCAGCATCGTCGCCGTCTCCACATCCTCTTTCACACACGTGTGATCCTCGCCTGTCTTTTCCTGGAGACACTCCGAGCACGCCTCGGCCAGGCAAATGGGGCACCTCGAATTTCCCCGGATCAATCCGCGGCACTCCTCTCGCGGACAGGCGTGCATCCAGGTCGATCGATCGGTCGCCACCGCACGGCGCCTCTCTGGATTCTTCGCGGCCATCATACCCAACGGCTCCTGTTTTTCATTCAGAAGCGGCTGGTAATGATCATCGAAATGATCGAATAAATCGGACTCGGTAGTCGGCCCTTCCATCTCTTGGAGGATATTCTGATTCATCTGTGTCCAATGGTGATACATCGAAGACAACTTCCTCTGCATCCTATTAATCTTTTGCCGATACGATTCGATGAATTTATGAAAATTATCCCTCTTATGGATCTTGACCACGGTGTCCTGGGTATCCGGCAACAGGCTCTCTTCCCGAGACAACAAGACATTCTTGCGGAAGTCTTTGTATTCCCGGTGCCAAAAGGTCGTCGGAAGATGCTCCAAGAGGAAATCATAGCTGTGCTGCACTTTGCAGGACATGCATGCCGGCTCCGTGATGGAGGATAAGATATATTGGCGGTAGCATGCGATGCAGCAGACAAATTTGCAGTGCACACAAACGATCGGCTTTCTTCGTCTCAATGAAAAATCCTCGCAGCATATAGAACACGCAGACATTCTTCCTTTCTTTCTTTAGAAAGGAATTTGCTTAGATGGCACAATCAATTTTTTATCGCGATGAAAAAATTGATTTTGTGGTATTTTATTGTGGTTATTTATATCATGATTACAACTATATCTAATCATTTTTTCCTTTTTTTTCAAGAACATGACAGAATGTGGCATCTGCACCGACCCCTACAACAAGGGCAGGAGAGCGGTAGAATGCCCGAGGTGCCAGGCTTCCGCCTGCACGCGCTGTGTCAAGACCTATCTAATGAATAATACCATCATTCCCAAGTGCATGGGATGCCAGTCCGCGTGGGACATGGAATTTGTGCGCAAGAACCTTTCCAAGAGCTTCCTCGATACCAAATACAAGAAGCACCAGATCTCAGCGCTCCTTTCCCAGGCCGAGGCGTCGTTGGGGGAGATGCAGCGCTTTGTGCCGATCCGGGAAAGGCTCGACATGCTGACAGAACGCATCAAGACCGAAAAGGCCAGGAGCGATCGGTGCTTGGAGAACGAGAAGACTCGGCTCATGAACGTCTGGAATACGGGATCGACCATGAACGATCCATCGGACGATCCATCGGACGACAAGGCGGTGTTCTTCATGGCGTGCCCACGCAAAGAATGCCGCGGTCGTGTCTCTTCTGTTTATAAGTGCGGATTGTGTCAACATTGGGCGTGCCCTGATTGCCATGGCGACAAGGGGCTAGAGCGGAACGGCCCGCATGAGTGCACCGATGAGAACCGAAAAACCGTGCGCATGCTCAAGCAGAACACCAAGAACTGCCCCGAGTGCCACGAAGGCATCTTTAAGGAATACGGTTGCGACCAAATGTGGTGCACCCAGTGCCGCACGTGTTTCTCATGGAATACCGGCAAGAAGATCCATGGGACGATCCACAATCCTCATTACTACGAATACCTGTTCCAGAATCGGGGGGAAGGTGCAGCGCCGGTCGAACAGGTGGAGGGTGGCTATGCTTGTAACGGCTTCCCCGAATATCATAGACTCGTTCGAAAATGGTCGCAATCCGATTCTATCAGCAAGCAGGACCAGATCCTCCTCAACAACATTCACCGGCTCACAAACCATCTCCGCTACGAGGAGATCCCCCGTCTCCGCACCAGCATCACCGACCATGATGCCTTGAATACTCGCAAATGGAGCGTCGAATATCTCCGCAACCATGTGACCCGTGAAGAGTGGGGTCAGAAACTCTACGTCGGGCATCGCAAGAAAGAGAGGGGACAGAGGATGATCCATATCCTGGACATGTTCTGGATGGTATCCTGCGACATCTATCGCAATTGGTATGCCGATACCCTATCGGGATCCGAATTCCTCGCCTCGCTACAACGACTTCTCCAATATGCCAATGAGAACATCCACCTCCACAACAAGCAATATGGGACCAAGGCCGCCTCTCTTGATCCCAACACCCAACTTAAACAACACATTATTCAACATTCATAGATTTTTTTTTTGAAGTTAAAGAATGCATAAAAAAAGAAAGAATCTAGAATCAGATACATAATCCGATGATACCACAATCCATTCTCCCACCCGCATTCCCATTCTTGACCGATTCGGTTTCCAGCTTGACGATCCTTTCCTGTTTGGTCCGGAGGCCTTTGCATAGTGTTTTGAGGAGCGTATCTTTCATGTCACGGTAAGGTGTAAAGACACCGTCCACATCTCTTCCTTCGCGTCCCTCATCGTCCGTTGAATCGTGAATGACCACGCTCCGACCAAGGATGTCCTTTACATGGAGAAGATTATTGTGATACTCATGAGAGAAACGACCACGAGAATCAGTCGTAAAATTCATGATCAGATCACCCGCATGATGACCGTGTAATACCGAGTCTGGATTATAATGCCCGCCCAGTGACTTGCATCCTTCCCTCGTATCTCCGAATTCGTGGATATGGATCGCGTGCGTCTCGCGCGGACCGAATCCGGTTAGAGAAAATTTTACCTTGACACCTTCTTTATCCTCCTCCTCATGGAATTCCACCACACCGTGTTTTGAGAATACTGCCACCGCGTTCATTTTTATTTCGAATAAAAATATTATCTTTACAAAAAAAATGAATGAATCAAATTCAATATAGTTTAGAAAAAAATCTATAAAAATAGAGACACCCTCCGAATTGCATCGATATTCTCGGAGATCTAGAAAATATATGGATTATTATTCTGAAGATCAAAAAATAAAGAGATTCAATATAGATTTAGGGAAAAAGAGTCATCTGTAATTCTTGTGGGGTGCGCCAAGAACCCGTGCAGCGGTGGCGGGTGTAGAGCTTGTAAGGAAATTGCTTCCATTGGTGTGTGTTGTAGAGGGTGTCTTGGGGTGGTGGATTGAATTGCTTCATTGGCAGGACATGCACGAGACCCTCATGATCCGTGAGGACACGATCCAGCATCCTTGGTCCCGTGGCGTCCAGGACGCTGGATTGGAAAAAACCGGCGATCGCCATCATTTCTCGCATCACATCATTCCAGAACGGATGCCGTGGAGGGCTGGCCATCAGACTATTCTGTGTTTTTTCATTGGCTGGGAATGGACTCTCCACCACCGACGGCTTATTGGATGGCAGCTGGTCATAAAAATCGTCCAGGACCTCCATGTCCATATCGAGGTAGATCCCACCGTGCTCATAGAGAATAAAATACCTGGCCGCATCCGCCCTAAAGATAGGAGACGGGTAGCGTAAGAACGTCTCTAGAAACCATGGATACCGCTCACGGATCAGTCCCTCCAGATCCTCGTCCGTCCACATCATATACTTGTATCCGCTCATATTGCGAAGCACAGTCTCCTGGCAACGCCACCACGCCTCGGGCCACGTCGCCGGATTCGAGGGCGCGGTTTGATGGATGATCCTGGGAATCATTTATCCTTGATGAAATGTAAAATCTAAAAAACATATTTTTTTTTTTATATTACTATAAAAAAATAGAATGACGACATTGACAACCTCCTCCAAGGTGTTACTTAGCATCACCATGATATTTTATATTATCGCATTAATCCCTCTTTTTATGAGTATTCATACCAAATCATTACTAAATACAGCATTCAATGATCAACTTTATGATGAATTTAAAAAATCTACACAAGCATCTATTACACCAGCAGCATCTATTACACCAGCAGCATCTACAGATGATATAAAAAGACGACAGGTAAATTTATTTCAATCTATCTTGACACAACAACAATTACACGATATACCAGATTTACCACTAATGAATCTTACAAAACAGACCATGCAATCACAATATTATACACCACTCAAATCAAAAAAAATTACATCACAAATACGATCATCATCACAAAAAGCACGACGTGCACGAATTAAAAATAAATATACTAATAAGGTATTTCGAAATTTATATACAAAAGTGATTGAAAAGGATCCAAATCGAGATGCATATCATGACCACATTTCAAGTCAGATAGGGTATTTTTTCTTTTTTGTTTTTTGTGGCAGTATATTTGGTATAATTTTTGCTGCACGCACAACAGATACGGTTCTTGGAGTAACTATAGGTATTATATCGTCTAGTTTATTATTCATTGTAGCTATTTATAGCTATATTATTCAAAGAATTGATGGGGATGCATCTGAATCTACCGGTTTAGGTGATATCTTTTATATTGTGAGTTTTATTGGATCCATTGCTGGACTTATCACTTTTAGTATAAAGGCTCATAATTTAACCAAATAAAAAAAATCCCTATTATAAAAAATATGAAAAAGACTGGAAAAAAGACGGTGGTGCACTGTCCGCCAATGATGCATGTGAAAGAGGATTGGATGACTGTCCGGCACCATGATGCTCTCTTTGGGATCATCCTCTTGCTTGTGGCTGTCTCTCTCTACATCCATGATCCGGCAGAATCCGCATGGTATATGTGGCTCTTTATTGCACTGATACAATTTCTGTTTGTGTTTTTACCTCCTTTCGCGCCTATTCGTATCGCCATCTGGATTGTATGGTTTATCATTGTGATCTACCTCCTGTGGAAGATGTAATTCGAATTAGATAAATTCAAGTATAGGTAAATGTTCGGGGAGATTGTAATGAGAAAGAATGCGATTCACAGTATTCTCATAGATCACACGGTGCCTCCGATGCACCATCTCTTGAATGCTGGATAAAATATAAAAGATGGTCATCGAGGGAGCCCAATTTTTATTCGCAAACGGCAAATCGCAGCAGGGACATTCCCCTCCGAATAATTCAGAATAGCGATGATACTGTTGTAATGTTAATTTTCCCAATGCGTCATGGAGCCTACCTCCATTCACGGAAATACGCGGAGGACGGAAAGGATGATCGGGTGCAAAGGAGAGGATTGTTTGTCCAAGGAAAGGTATTGTCGCCTTGACACCTACGATGCGATTCTGATCCTCCTCCATAATTTTTTCCACCTTGAATTTATCCTTGGCCTCTAAAACCTCCTTTTCGAGTCGATGATGTATCCGAATTAATTGCATGTTTTGTTTAAAGGTGATGAATTTTATTTGGAATCTCAATTTACCAAATTTACATTTTTTGTAAATATAAATTATAAATGGATATAAAGACATCGAAATAATTATTCGACGACAAAAAAAAAAACAAGAAACACTACACCACTCTGTCCTTATTGATTCTATCCTCGCCATGGACTTATAATTTTTATATTTTTTTATTCATGTATTTATATAAAAAAAGAGAGATGCCTCCTAAAAAAACGACGACAAAGAAGACGAAGAAGAAGATATCACAAGAAGTGCAAGAATATAAAAAACCATTAGCGTCTGGTGTGAATCCGTTATTACATCCAAATTTAGATCCGGCATTATTTCATCAGCATGTTGCTTCTTTCCTTCAACCTGCTCAAGTTTCTAGTTTTATCAAGACAGGTAAGAAACATCGTGAGGAAGTTACAAAGACATTACAGAAACGCGAGCTGGATATGAATAAGGTGTTTGACGATTTTAACCATTACTTGAAAGAAACAGTGGAACAAGAAATTAAGAAACCACACTATAATGAACAGACATGGCGCAACATCCATGACAAATTGAATGAGCTTATCGAAAAGCACATTCAATCGGGAATGATTCGTAATTTTCAATTTCGGATGAAAAATGGTCATTCGCCTTTTTATAATATGGCGCAGACGTTTAACAATATACGAAAAGCAGATCCTGATAATTTTGAACGACATCATGGAGAGGCGGAATCAGATTATATTCTTATGCTGTTTGTTGGAAATGGGTATGATTTGAACTATGATTCTGATATTTTTCCTCTTTACTTGGAAATGGGATTCGATTTCGATGGACTTCTCTATAACGGATACTTTCCCAAGGAAGAAGATTTGCTGGCGATTCTTCCTTTGATGAAGGATACATACAGCATCGGAATAATAGAAAACATGTTAAAAATCATCGAGACCAATAAAAAGAAGGGTGTCTACAATTTTGATTATCACCATCTCTCGAAAGAAGGTAAATCCATCGCTGAAATTCTTTTTCATTCGATGATCTTGCCCTTTTTCACGGATCCCGAGATGACCTTGAATGGTTTCAATGTAACCTACCCCGCCTTTTCCAAGATCCTCAAGAAGCTTGCCAAACTTACTATCCACTCATAAACGAATTGACGTAATGTTAATGAATAAAAAATAATTTTAATTTTTTATTTTCAATGCTTGAAAAGGAAATCAAGCTAAAACATCCACTATCTCAACAAAAGTAGAGGCATCTTTATTGGTTTCATGAATTTTCTTGTAATGGAGTCCTTTGTCCACTCTCTTGTAAATCTCATTCGTATTATAGCTGTAATTCTTATCATTGTTGTAGGATAATTCTCGTTGCATTGTAATGAGTGATGAAAACGTAGAATAGGTATGACTAATAAATATATTGGACAATAAACACAACGTATAGGATATTGCAGTTTTCAGGTCATAAAGCATTGCTTTATCTTCAAAGGTATGATTTTTTACATTGATCGTATGGAACAGTCCTTGAATTTCAGAGTGTGATTCTCCGGTTGAAAAAAACATAGAGTTGGAAATATCGTATAGAGTGCTGTTTTTGTAAAAATCAACCACTTTCTCATTACTCATCTTATTCCAACAACCAGGCCAATCGCTCTCCGTTCTTATATGAATCGCATTGTAATTATCACCCAATACACGCAATTGTTCTTTCAATAGAACATGATGTTGTTTATTTAATCGTAGAGCATTCAAGACTTTCAGTAATATATTATCGTTTATACTAATTATATTTTTATCCGATGCTCTATCAATATAATCTCCATGTTCAATATTCCATCCATAAATATTCGCATAATCGTGAGGTAGTGATTCAACATTTAAATTATAGGTGAGAACATCTTTTTTGGGAACCATATAAAATATAGTCTCCATTTTTTTATTAAAATAGTCGATATCAAATAGTTCTGAAAATAAAATGCCTTTCTCATCGCACGTGTGATGATTCACTCCGATTTTATAGATGGGTTCAACAAGTCTTGTATTTGAATTTTTCATACAGTAACGAATGACACCCGATAAATAAATAATTTTATTGAATAATCCCTGATGACCATTATTATCAAAATCGATCTCTATATATCGAAAGGAATTATTTATATTTTGTTCAGTAGCATAGGGTAAAGAACAATCTATTTCTTCAAGATACTTTTCTAAATGAGAATTGTGAAATACGGATGTTTCCATTGTTTCAACTGTTTTAATTATTTCTGCTGGTCGTGAAAGAGATCGAAGGAGGGTGAAAGCAACGGACGGTTTCATAATATATATACATATCAAGATTTTTTTTCAAGTAAATCATTATCAAAACTGATTTGTGATGAGGACAGCGATAAGAAAATAATGGAGGATGATCACTAATCTATCTTTTTTTTTTATTTACAGATACAGATATGGAAACCATGATTGCGACGCGCATTCCCGAGAGCTTTTTCTGCAGCATCACCAAGAAGATCATGGTGGATCCCGTCTTGTCGGCCTCGACCGGATTGTCCTACGAGCGAGAGGCGATCGTGGAAAAGTCAGCGATGGATGTCTCTCCGCCTTTTCTTATCTCCAATCTCGCTCTTCGTGAGACCATCCGTGAGACCGTGCTTTCTGTGGCGCGCGATCTGAAGGTAGAGAAGGAAAAGCAGACGGCGGCCGCGATCGCTCTTTTGGCCATGCAAAAACACACCACTAGTGAAGAGATGGACATTGGGATCAAAACGCTCACCGGAACCTTCCACAGGATCCGATGTGCGACCGACGCCACCATTTTCAGCATCAAGAATCAGATCTCCATTGTCCTCAATGTCCCCATTCAACAGCAGCGTCTCATCTTTGGCGGCCGACAGCTCGAAGACATCCGATTTGTCCATGACTATGGCATTACCCCCGGCTCTGTCCTCCATCTTGTGTATCGTCTTCGTGGAGGCATGTTCCACGAGACCTCCGGACGATTCGATTTCCTTTCCTCCTCGTGGAGGATTCCATACCATCTCACCGAGGACGTGATTTCTATCCTACAGATTACCCATCAGGAACATCAGCAATATGTTGATGCGGCTGGAGCTAGTGAAAATGGCGGTGGTGGTGGTGGTGGCAATAATTGAATAAGATCTGTAGAAATTTTTTATTTTTTTTTAATAATTCTTTAGATAAAAACACATGATGTTGACCAAAAATCCGGAATCGGTGAGTCAGCTTTTTCCAAGTCAAAGCAAAAGCAAGAAATCGAAATCATCAAAATCTGTATCCAGTGTAGTCGAAAAGAAGGAAGAAGTGGCCATGGATCATCAGCGTAGCATGATGATGATGTTTGCGATTCTTGTAATCATCGCAGTGGGTCTTTTATTATATTTTTTCGTGATTGCCAAGAAGAAGAAGTCCAAGACATCCTCCTCCGTCGTGACGGTGACAACCTCTAATTTTCCATCCATCCCGTTTGTTTCTTTGCCCGTGAGCACGTTGGACAATCCGTCGTCGGTGGCTCGATTTAAGCATCTTCGTAATATATGGTTCAAGATCTCACAGGATAAGACCTTTTTATTGCTCGCCAAGACTTTAATGGATGTGAACAGTTCGGCGCTGAATTCGAAGGATGGGAATCATAATATCTTTATCGCTTATGAGAATGTGAATGCCTATGTCAAAAATAAGATGAATCTGAGGGGAGGACGGATCACACTCATCTATCTGGACGGGATTGTTTTCTACGATTCCGCCCTGGATCTCGCCAAGACCTATTTCATGACCGATGGCCTCCCTCGACCGGTTTCGATCAGCACGCTCGGATCGCCTCTCAAGGATCACAACACACTGCCTGAGAATTTTAATAGTCTGATGGTCCATCCCCGCAAGTTCGAGGATATGGTGTTTATGGGCATGTCCGTCACAGATCCTCTCTACAAGGATCTTTTCCACCAGGGCTTTGGATTCATTGAAAGGATTTCAAGCAGCATGTCCATTCCCTATACCTATCTCTCTCGTTTTCTCACCTTTTCTACCGATCCTATCACCTCATTTCCGAATGGATGCACCCTCAGTGTCAGCATGCCGATCGGCCTCATGTAAGAAGAAGATTTTTATTGTATCAAGAACAATAAAAATTAGAGATAAAGTTCAAGGCAAGGCCTGATGGCATGTCTTGTGGACCACACGTAGATTCGACATGGTGGTGAGACCTTCTTTTGCATACGGTTGAATATGATCGCCATGATAAGTATGGTGCTCCTCAATCCTATTGTTGCATAGAGGACATACATGTTTCTGTTCCTCTAGCTTGTGAAGGATATCTTCCTTCTTGAATAAACGGGGGTATCGTGCGGATTCGGATTGGTCGTAGATGTTGCAAAGATCCGTATTGATCTTTTTGATCATCTTTTTTTGGAATTGCGTATCGCGACCGTCGCGCCCCGTGTATTTTGAAATGTCAGGAAGCACCTCTTGTTTCACAAATTCAATAATGGCTCTGTATTTCCGACGATCTTTTCCAAAGATCTTGACGGATCTTGCCAGCACGACCTGGAAAATAAGAGAATTGTGTTTGTCCACGATGCACTTATCCCCATTATGGAAAAAATCGAGTTGCTTGAAATGGTCCATAGAATTATACAACAAATCCATCAAGCCTTCAATCCTGTCTCGATTCTGCTGGATATTCTGACGGATTTCTTCGTCATTATCCCCCATGTGAAGGCTGCACCATTTTTCTTTATGATCCTCCATGGATTGCCACGACAAGGACCGATCAAAGTCAATATCGTGGATCGCCATGATCTGGATAATGCGCATTTCACAGGCCCCCCTGTAATTCTTTTCCTGGGTCTCCGGAAAAAGAGGTGTCTCGTAAAAACGCCGGAGCTTATTGGTAATGATCTTGTAGAATTCAAGGCGCAGAGGCTTGTAGACCTCATACTTATTAAGAGGCTTGGATGCCCTGTTAAGGATTTCATACATCTTGAATAATTCAGAGGGAGATTCACGGTAAGATGATGGCAATTTGTTCAGAGTAATCTGGTAATTCAGCACTTTTTGTTGCTCGTCACGATCCAGATCCCTAAACATCTTCTTGTGGTAACCGGGTATCTTATTATCCACAAAATCAAGAATGGTTCGTAAACGATGCTGTCCATCCAGGACCTCGTCGCAATCTTTCTCCTTGTTGTATACCGTCCACACTGGCGGCATCATGCGATTCATGAAAATCGATTCCACCAGACTATTCACCCATGCGATGGGACGCTGATCGTATTCTCTCTGAAAATCTGGATGGATGTTCAGCCATGTGTCATTAAGACTCTGTGCATGCACCTTGTCACTCAAGGCACGGATATAAGATACCTTTAACGTTGGGCTTGATTCGCTCATATTATTTTCTTATTTGAAAATTATACTCGTAATTCAATTTTTACATTTTTTTTGATAGCACGCTTTTGCAATTTTAAGTTCTTGTTGTGTCTCAGGAATAAGTCGATCTTTTAGATGGCGTCTACGTGCGACATTTGCGAAAGAAAATGGAACTTTCTTATCATCACATCGGCTATTCAATGTTATCAATTGTGAACGGAGTGTTTGTAATTGTTTCTGAATTTTCATTAATTGTTGCAACAATTGTTTCTGAATTTGTTGTTGTTGCTTTTGATCCTGTTTCTTCTTTTTGATATCGAGCTTTCTTTTGTAGTGGTGATGACATACAATCTATTTTTTTATTCTAATAACGGTGCAAAAATGGTTTCAAAAAAGAGGGCATCCTCATCGACCGGATCAATGAAGCTCATAATCTTGTGAAGAGTGGTCCAGCTGTTGAGCGCAATCTTGGCCTCGTAGGACTGGCCGACACGCCCGGCGCGGCCGATGAGCTGGAAGAGGACGTTGCGACTGACATTGTCGCCATAGGCACCATCGATAAACAGATTGGTGAGGCCCTCGATGTTGGTTCCAAAGACAATCTCATGGCCGGCAAAGAGGATGGTGAGATGGCGGATGGACATCATGACGAGGCGGCGCTGGTATTCGGTGCACTGGGAGAAATCGTAGACACCGATGCCCGAGAGCATAAAGGCATAGAGGAAATTAGAAAAGGCGCCTTCGACTTCTTTGGGCAGGATGGGAGGAAGATTGAAACGGGCGATCTTTTCATGGTGGTAGCGCTGGGCGTGCTCGACAGAATTCACCACCATGTTGCGAGGGAAGCGGACCTGTTCGAGGCCGGCAATCTCTTCCTGGAGTTGCATGATGTCGTTCTGATGATCGATGGGGTCGTTGCCGTGGCTCTTGGTAAACTTGCAATTGGACATCTGATCCATTTTCTTCTGGAGCTCGGCCTTCTTTTTCTCCATCGTAATCGTCATGAGATCGAGATCAGGCGCGTCCTTATGAAGCTCGGTGCGAATCTCTTCCAGGATGGGGAAGAGACGATCGCTCGGTGTGATGACCAGTGTCCTTCCCTGGAAGTGGTGAGAGTCATGTGTGGCGATGCGCTCGATCTGGGGAGGCGAGGTGATGGGAGGGCGTTGTTTCTTCATCTTGTCAAAGACATTAGGATGTTGATGGAGATAGGCAAGCAGGTCCAGGACGTAGTCGCGGATCGAGGAATGGTCGATACGGCTGAGATTCGGGAAACGTTCGTGGAATAAAAGACCCGAGGTGTGGAGATCTTCCTCAATCGAATGGACCATGCCATAGACCTGTTGGGGTGCATACATCCTGCCGATCAGGGGATCTTCGCGGATCCTGCTGATCAGAGAGGGGATCTGATCGGCCGTCTCGATGAAATGATGAGGGAGTGCGACACAACCATCCGGATCAACAACGGTGCAACTGATGGTGAGCTGATTCGATTCGATGCGGATCACATTCTCGGCCGTGCCGCCGTGTCTCTCCAGGAAATACCGGACGACCGAGGGCATGTCCTGAAAACGAGGAAGGATGGCCGAAAGGAGAACGGTCTGACGAGGGAGCAGCGCGGCGATGTCAGCCATGATCTGATTGGACTTGAGATCGCCACAGACAAATTCGTCGATATAGGCGACAAATTGATCCTGGAGCTTTTCTTCCTGAAGGAGGGCACGACAGGTCTCGAGGTCTGTGACCATGATGTCGGGGAAGCGGGTGGTAGCCGTCTTGTAAAAGATGGTCTGCTGGTAGACACTGGCCGTCTTATTCTCGTCCTTGGTCTTGTAGACCTGTTTCCATGTAACAGGAAAACATGTTTTGTAGGGACGGACGAGGTATTCGTCGGTGGCCGCATTGTATCGACCCATCCATAGATGCATGTTCTTGCCAAGAAGGGCATTGGTGGCGATGTCGGTGCGGACGAGCTGGTTATTACAGGCAAAGAGCACAGTCTTACCGCTCTTGATCGCGGCCAGCTTCTGTGCGAGAGGGACGGCCAGGAAGGACTTGCCCGTGCCGGGAGGCATGCGATCGCCCAGGAGCATCGGGATATTGCGCATGACCGCATTGACCGTGTGATTCAGGACCTTGATCTGCTCGGGATAGGGGCTGATACGACCCTCCCGCTTCTGGGAGAGGGGATTGACCATGAGCTCTGGATGATGCTCAAAGAGCTCCCTGAATTTCTCGTCATTCCCAAGAAAGGTCGAGGCCCTGTCGCGCATGTGATGAAAGAAAGACCGGATGTCGGCGTGGATCTTGGGATTGGAGATCTCCTCGTTACAGATCCGATCCATGGAGATCATGGCATCGAGGACTACCGAGGACTTCATGGGATGCTTGAGGAGCACGCGCTTTTTCCATATCATGATGGCCCACTCGGCAATCATAAAGGAAAACGTAGGCTGGCAACGAAAGGTCGTGCAGGTGGGACGAAAGGTCTTGGTGTCGAATCGGATAAGCTCAAAGTCCTTCTCGATGATCTTCTTCTCGGTCTCGCGATGGATCTTTTCTCGGACAGTGTTCTCGGCCTTTTTCTTGGGCTTTTTCTTCTTACCTTCTTCCACCTCGACCGCAGTTGGAGGCGGGAAACACGAGGCGACTTCGGCCCCGTATTTTTTGAGGATATTCTCCCGAAAGAAATCCATGTAATTGAGATTCCATGAGGAATCGAGCACGATGTTCTCGATGTAGATGTCGTCAATCGAATTACAGAGACCGATCAGATGCCTCAAGGTCTCCCAATTGTCCGGCTTCTCTTCGAGCTTCCGCCAATCGAAATTGTGCGTCTTGGAGGAGGACATATCTGTTGTTTTTTGGTGTGTGTTTCTGTGATAAGGTGATGTATATGTCGATTAGTTTATCAATCTCTTTTCTGAAGAAAGTTTTAGTATCCGGTTTCAATTTCTGACTCGATGAACAGATTTAAACAGATACGATTACAGAAGATAAACATGTATCCAATCAAGGACAAGAGAACAGAGGAGGAGCGACAGAAAGAATTATTCGATGGGATCAAGAAGAACATGGAAAAGGGAATGACCGAGGAACAGATTTCGGATCTGAAGAAACTGGGTGAAAAATTCCACGAATCGTTTGATGTGACGGCGGGAACGGTGGAGGACCTGAATAAGATCAGCATGGAGGAATCCTTGGCCTATGTGGTGGAGAGCATCAAGTCGGGGATCCATCCTAGCTACCTGGACGAGAATGAGATTGCCATGATCAAATCGGGTTATGGTGAAGAATGGTATAAAAAGTGGGGATATAAGAAAGAGGATCTTGAGAAAATATAGATTTTTTTTTATATGCAAGTATAAAAACATGAAATCCAAATTGTTGGCCATACTTCTGATTGCGATTATAGTAACCTATCCTCTGGAGGCGTTCTTGTTGAGGTCATTATGGCGATGGCAGGGAGTGATCTTTACGGCGAATGTCCTTCTCGTCCATATTTTATTTTTTATAGTTATGGATAAGGGGGTGACCGAGGGATACGAAAAGAAGGACAAGATGGAATATTTTCCATGGAACGAGGCTAATCTGGTGATCAAGAGGTTCCCGGAGTCGACAGTGGTGGAATGTGGATGGGAGTTCGTGCAGAAGGGGGGGAAATGCAAAGAGCGTGGAAACGAGTTTATGCCAGGGAATGGATGCGAGCCGACACCAAATTTTCAGGAGAATGATGTGGTGGTCCGTCCGTATACGAATCTGTCATGAGAAAATTTTAATCTTTTTTTTGTTTTTTATGAATAAAAAACAAATTATGATTCCATCGAATACATGTCAGATCAATCAGATTGATAATGAGGTTCAGAGTATATTGCAGAGGATTACACCTATTCAATTCATCCCGGGGACCACCGGGATGACGGGAACGTTGGTGATTAACTCGAACGAGATTATCACAGGCACACTTGAGTTCCCTTTTCCTCCGACTGGTGTTCTAGGGGCAACCACAACATATGCGCCGACGACATTAAATTACAACACTGTTCAGACCGCAGATATCTATGCGGATAATCTTCTTATTCAGGATCAGGGATTTATCCATAATCTTACCGTGGATAGCATCTCTATAGGAGGCTTTACGTCTTCTTCCTTTTACACCGGACCGACTGGAGAGAGAGGATTGCCGGGGTATGCCAGTAACACGGGCGCCACGGGACCCGTGGGTTCCTCCGGATATACTGGACCCACAGGGTGCACGGGTGCGCAGGGAACACCTGGGACAGGAACCACGACAGGACCAACCGGTCCTGTTGGGTTGCCGGGGACGGGGAGCACAACAGGACCAACCGGATGGACAGGACCGGAAGGAAAGCCTGGAACCGGAGATACGACCGGACCGACGGGATGGACCGGTCCCACCGGTCGGACAGGACCTACAGGTGTGACAGGACCTACAGGGTATACAGGACCTACCGGACAAACAGGATCGACAGGTCTGCCCGGATCGACTGGTCCGACCGGACCTACTGGTCTGACAGGGCCTACAGGCTATACAGGACCAACAGGTCCGACCGGACCTACGGGTCTGACAGGACCGACAGGTTCTACTGGACCCACAGGTCAGACCGGACCTACAGGTTCAACCGGACCTACAGGACAGACCGGACCTACAGGCCAAACAGGACCTACAGGACAGACCGGACCTACAGGTCAGACCGGACCTACAGGACAGACCGGACCTACTGGCCAAACAGGACCTACCGGACAGACTGGGCCAACAGGCCAGACAGGTCCAACGGGTCAGACAGGTCCTACTGGTCAAACAGGTCCTACTGGTCAGACGGGTCCTACAGGCCAAACAGGACCTACAGGACAAACTGGACCCACAGGCCAGACCGGACCTACAGGCCAGACGGGTCCAACTGGACAAACCGGGCCTACAGGCCAGACCGGTCCTACTGGCCAGACGGGTCCTACTGGACAAACCGGGCCTACAGGCCAGACAGGTCCTACTGGCCAGACTGGTCCTACTGGCCAGACTGGTCCTACAGGACAGACCGGACCTACAGGACAGACCGGACCTACCGGCCAGACCGGACCTACTGGACAGACCGGTCCTACAGGCCAGACCGGACCTACAGGCCAAACAGGACCTACAGGACAGACTGGTCCAACTGGACCAACCGGGCCTACAGGCCAAACAGGACCTACAGGCCAGACGGGACCTACAGGCCAGACAGGACCTACAGGCCAGACCGGACCTACAGGCCAAACAGGACCTACAGGACAGACAGGACCCACGGGACAGACTGGTCCAACTGGACAAACCGGGCCTACAGGCCAAACAGGACCCACAGGCCAGACCGGACCTACTGGCGAGACTGGACCTACCGGCCAAACAGGACCTACAGGACAGACTGGACCTACAGGCCAAACCGGACCCACAGGACAGACCGGACCTACGGGCCAGACCGGACCCACAGGACAAACTGGACCCACGGGACAAACTGGACCTACGGGACAGACTGGTCCAACTGGACAGACTGGACCTACAGGCCAAACCGGACCCACAGGACAGACCGGACCCACAGGACAGACCGGACCCACGGGACAGACTGGTCCAACTGGACAGACGGGACCTACGGGACAGACTGGACCTACTGGACAGACTGGACCTACAGGTGAGACCGGACCTACAGGTCAAACCGGACCCACAGGCCAAACCGGTCCCACGGGACAAACTGGACCTACGGGACAAACTGGACCTACTGGCCAAACAGGACCTACCGGCCAGACCGGACCTACGGGCCAGACTGGTCCAACTGGACAAACCGGGCCTACAGGCCAGACTGGACCTACAGGCCAAACCGGACCCACAGGACAGACCGGACCTACGGGCCAGACCGGA
>Ga0114971_10000358_pt1 | contig 29268 bp, 26 predicted proteins | sample M_140625_MF_Meta_FD_87320 | JGI IMG/M metagenome (GOLD analysis project Ga0114971, IMG submission 87320) | Freshwater microbial communities from Lake Montjoie, Canada to study carbon cycling - M_140625_MF_MetaG | ecosystem: Environmental > Aquatic > Freshwater > Lake | place: Lake Montjoie... | reverse complement strand
CTCACCCGTCTCGACATTAAAATCCCACAAGACCTCCGTGTCGTTGGCTTCGACGACGTGCGTTTCGCAACGCTTCTCTCGGTACCGCTCACCACGATCCAGCAACCCTGCCGCGACATCGCCCTCACCGCCTTCAACGCCATGCGCGAACGCATTGCTGACCCTACGCTTCCCTCCCGCAGCCTGTTGCTCGCGCCTAAACTGATCGTTCGCGAATCCTGCGGCGCGTATCTACCCCGATGAGTTGAGCCACTCAGAACTGGCTCGGCTTCGCACGCCACCTCTCCCGCCGAGAAGGTCCGCGGCGTAAATCATGGGTTATCTCTTGATTTTGCCACTTGCAGTGAGTGGCAATTGAGAAACGAACTCAAAACGAAGGGGCACTTTGTAGCTTGCCAATCGCTCCTTGCAATAGCGGGTGAGAGCAGCAGGAAAAGGCGGATCGTCCGGTTGTTTAAGAACGACCTCAGCCACTGGGATGCTTCCCCAGCGGTCGTGCGGCATGCAAAAGACTCTCGAGCAACTCACTGCTGGATACTGATTGATGACGTCCTCCACTTCTTCGGGGAAAAACTTCATACCTCCAACATTAATCACAGACTTTCGGCGCCCCTTTAGGAAAATCTGACCATTTGCGTCTTCCTCTGCGAGATCCCCAGTGGGCAGCCAGCCGTCCGGCAGAAGTTGTGTACGTTCCATCCAGGGGAGCAGATATGCATCAAAAAAACCCGGTCCTCTTAAATAAAGCTCCCCTAAATTTCCTGGGGTCAGTTTTTTTCCGGACTCGGCGCGGATGGCAACTTCGAAGTCGTCAGGCTTGCCAACACTGAGCGGTTTAGTTTCAGCGGCGGTAGTGTTGAGAAGCGGCAGCCCTGCCTCAATGATGCCCAGCCCCTGAGTTAGCGGCACTCCGAACCTCGAGAGGAAAGCTTTTGCAACATCTTCCCGCAACGGCGCGGCAGTGGAAACGGCCAAACGCAACGAAGGCCAGCCCGTTTCCGATTCCTCAGCCGCTAGAAGTGAAAAGTGAAATGGCGAACCATAAATAAGGGTGGCTCTGTTCCGGACTGCATTCTGGAGAATACCGGTGGCAAGATGCGAATCTTCAAGGATCACCGTCGCCCCTTCAAAAAGATAAAGAACAATGGATACCGCGAAATGATGTGCCATTGGAAGGGTCCACAGAATCCGATCGGCGGCGGATATTTTAAGACGTTTATTCGCGGAAATGATACGCTCGTGCAAACTGGCGTGTCCCAATACGACGCCCTTGCTCTCACCAGTGGTGCCTGAAGAAAACCGAATGAACGCCGGATTTAAGGCAGCAAATCGCTGCTCACAAAAGCTTGGCAAAGCACCGAGAATACTCCAGTGCCAGATTATATTCCCAGTTTGCTCGGTGCCCATTGGATTTTCGGGCCAGCACTTTGGACCAACTGAAACAAGCAGATGAAGAGCAGTCCTGAAGGCTTGATCAGACCGCTCCAAGGGCGCTAACTCGGATGCTATGGGCACGAAGCACGCTTTGGCTCGCAAGATGCCAAGGGCGACAATGACATAATCACCACTGTTAGGGGCAAAAAGGCCTACCCGGTGTGTGGGAACTGACGGCCAATTAGCGCTCAAGAGAGATTTTATCCGCTCGGCAATGGCATCCGCACACGAGATGAGGTCTTCGTAGGAAATACTGAAATTATCGCCCAAAAGCGCCAGATGATTTGGGTAACTTTGCGCGCGTAGGGCGATGAGATCTGAAACATTCAAATTCATGCTCTGGCAACCTTTGATATTAGGGCCTTAACCTGTGGAACAGAAGGCGCTGTCCTCCTATCTTCCGACGCCTGAATCGTAGCGGCAGCACCCGCTGCCTGCCCCGAGGCCATGCATGTACCCATGACCCGAATAGCAGCTTGAGCTTCATGGTCGCAAGAAATGCAGCGTCCAGCTGCCCACAAGTTGGAGACCTCTGCTGAATGAAGCGCGCCCAAAGGAATTTGGGTAGGGCGGTTGTCTCTCGGAAACAGCCATTTTGGACCGGTATTTTTCTCTCGGTTTTCCATCGGCCAAGTTCCCAACGCCACGGACTCATCAGAGTCCGTTCCCCGAAGAACATCGTCGCCGGTGATCGTCAAGCGCCCTCGGAGGCGGCGACTCTCTCTGATACCCACGCGCGCAGGAAATGCGGACAGATGAGCCTCCATTAAGGCTGGATGCGTATGTTTAAGAAAGGTAAAAATCTCGATAGCAAGGCGTCTACCCTCCAACTCAAGCTCCGTAATTTGGGCGGGATTTGTAGGGTCGAAATTAGCTCCCCCAGCAAGATCAATGGTTACATACGCTTCCGAGCCACGATGCGTCGCCCGCACCTGCGTTCCGAGGGCCCCTGAGCCGAGCCTGCCCTCTCTCACCGCGGTGGCGATAATGGCTGCAAGCCGGATCCGCCCCTGCTCGTCCAGAAGCAAAACATCGACACCCTGCAACGCGAAAATAAAAGCAGGACGTTGAAGACTACTCGACGACGATTGATACGTATCGATTCCTGACATGAAGCACAAAGCGGCATCCCCGCTGGCATCAACCCAAGCACGAGCACGGACCTGACTGCGGACGCCTCTGCAGCTAAACTCCACGTGTTGCAGTCGGCCGTCTACGACACTAGCTTGAATTAATTCGCTATGAAGATGCGTCGATAGGTTAAGGCTCTCGGATATGAACATATCGCAAACCGCCGCAAATCCGGGAGGCGAATGAGGGAGAACATAGACGCGCCCCATCCGTACCGGACCAGAAGCAGCGCCAACAGAAACCAAACGGGCGGCAAATTCCGTTGGAAAACCAGGATGCGCAAGCTTCGGCTCAGATTCGTTGGGAAGAAAATACAGCCCGCATACGGAATGAACTAGGGCCGCCGTCGCCATTCCCCCTAGAGATCCGTGGCGTTCCAGTAAAAGGGTCTTTGCGCCAGCGCGCGCGGCGGTGATTGCAGCCGCAATGCCGGCACTTCCACCTCCAAGTACTAATACATCGCAATCAATGACGGGCACTAACATGAGATTCTATGACGGATCAAATTGCAGACCAACGTCACTAATCCCTACTTTAATCCAATCTGAACAACAACCTGTGCGAGGCTGCGGACTGTGGAAAATGTGGATTTTACGATCAGATTTTCGGGGATCGAGACTCCAAACTCACGCTCTAAAAGCATAGTTAGCTGCATGATAGCCATTGAATCCAGCCCAGCTTCAAACAGGTCTGAATCAAGCGTAAAATCTTCGCCTGTTTCCAAAAGCTCCGCTTGGACCAAGTGGAGGATCTGTGCGGCAAGGGATGAAGCGTCTGGATTCATAGGGGCTATAGGGGGCAGTAGAAGAGTCAGGGCCAAAAGCTAGTTCTAAGGCGATCCTTCACAAAAGACAGCTCAGCGGATCTCAGGAGGTTCAAAAAAGGACGCGGCGAGCGGACGATTACGGACGGATGATCGAAATGCATAGTTAAGCGCCGCTCCATTGGGAAGAATTACCGTAACATTTTTGACCTCAAGTGTATCGACCACAATAGAGTTGAGTATTTTCTTTGGCATATGTGCAGGGGCTCCTTGCTTCTTCGTAAGTTCAATCTCATAGACATCGGCCTGCCTGCTTACCTGGAAGTTAAACTGCTCAGCCTCTTCCGTGGGGCGCCCACGCAGCATCCCAAGGAGCCCCAGAAGCGGCTTCCCAACAGTATCCGTCTCGATTGATTTACGGACTACGCCCTTGTTCGACTTTTGCACGAACAAGGCCGAACCCAGTGCCAACATAAAATCCCCCGCTGGTTTTTCAAAATCTATTCTAAGCGCATCGGGGGCGTGATAGAAAATTCTGCCCTCACTGACGATGGGTGCCTTCAACCCAGGCGCACTCAGAGTTTGAGTAAAGTCTGCCGACCAAAAACGTGTTCCCTGCTGATGCGCCTCGAAACGTTTGCGAAGCGCCTCTGCCTTATCCGTCGACAGCGGGTCGGCAGCACATAACCAAAGCGTCGAAAGAAAAAATAAGATCATAAAATTGAACCACTTATAAAAAGAACTTCTCTGGAACATACTGGCTACTCGAGTTAGGAAACGTTAGGGTCAAGGCGTCAAGCGTGCTGGCCGCCGGGAAATTTGAGCTGCGGAAAATTGCTGAGCTAGTCCCCAAAACGGGACAATAATTTCTGAAAGTTCGCCGTCTCTTTCCAAAAGACGCACTGCACGAATTGTGTCCCAAGCCGCAGAGACTGTAAAAGCCTCCACGCAGGGGTTCGGTTGCGCGAGTAAACGGTGGCTCGGAATAACCTCCCGTTGCAACTCCATCGTCCAAGAGGTGGCGCAGGCTAACACCGGACAGTCTGACGCGAGAGAACTTAATCCCCGGCGAACAGCGGCGGTTCCGTCCTTACGAGAAAAAAATACGTTTCCATCGCTGAGATTGGAAATCTGGATGGACGATGAATGCATTCGAGAAAACAGTAGCGCTCCAGCGCCCGAGCTCGGGATGAGATTGCCCCGCTTCAACCATCCCGCCGCCTCAAAGGCATCCAACTCATGGGGGTCAAACTCCTCGGCAGAGATGACAAGCACATTGTCTGCAGTCTTGTTTCTCAACCAGCACTCTGCCGTACGCAACGCACTTGCCCAACTGGCTTTATCGCCGATTTGAGAATAAACAGGTCCACCCAAGCCCAAAATAGAGACCGCATGACTTATAGGACTATTAAAGACTGTTTCAGGAAAAAGAATAGGGCTAGCGAAGCGTCGACCATCCTTATTCATCTGGCGATAGAAGCGCACCGAGTAATCAATACAGCCGAGAAAAAAAGACACTACCACACCGGTTCTGGACAGATCGATATGCGGGGCACCAGCGAGGGCCTGCCTTGCCGCCTCGATAAGGAAATAAGAAATATGGCTGCTTCTCCTCATGCGGGGAGCCCGACTCCACTCCGTGAACTCTTGCAGGGACGTGTCCGTCAAAGACACGGGATAGGTCCTGTGACCCGACGCCGAAGAGCATTCTACCACTGGCCACTTTTTTTCCAAAGCGTCCACCCCAAGTCCACCTGGGCAAACAACCCCGTAGGAAAGCAGGCCGGCAATCATTGTTTAGAAAGAATTAATGCCGCGTTAGAACCACCGAACCCAAGATTCACACTCATCACGGACTCTAGCTGAGCAACCTCGCCAAGTTTAACAAGAGCGTTTTCAACAAGATGTTCTGGATCACGCAGGTTGATTTGAGGGGGCAGCTCCCCGCTTGCTAGAGCAAGAATACAAAACACCGCCTCAATGGCACCTGCCGCCCCAAGAGTATGTCCAGTGGCCGCCTTGGTCGAACTTAAGCGCGTAGATTCACAACCAAAGACTCTGTGAAAAGCCTTCGCCTCAGCTTGATCGTTGAAAGGCGTCGCGGTGCCATGCGCATTGACGTATCCCACGTTTGCGGCCTCCATATTAGCCATAGCCAAGGCCTGCCGCATGGCCTTCTCCAATGGCACCCCGCCCTGATCCGGCTGAGTTAGATGTCCTGTGTCAGTGGAATGTCCATAACCGCTGATGACCGCATGGTGTCGGGCCCCGCGACGTAACGCGTGCTCCGCCTCTTCCAAAACGAGAAAACCGGCGCCCTCGCCCAGCATAAGTCCGTCACGGCCTCGATCGAATGGACGACATGCTGTGGGCGAAAGCGCCTGCAGACAGTCAAAGCCGCTAAAGACCAACTCGCACAGAGCATCATAGCCGCCGCATAAAACAACATCAGCCATGCCTGCACGTATCAAGTCAGCCGCATGCCCGATCGCATTAGCGCCCCCCGCGCATGCATTGGCAACAACCATGGACGGGCCACAAAAACGGAAGCGCCTTTGTAGCTCCAAAATCTGTTGCTGCGCTTGATAATGGGCTACCAGCGCAAGGCGTCCACGAGACTCATTGTTCCAAACCGATTGCAAGAAATGCTCTCCCATCTCCATCCCGCAAGCTGTGGTGCTGATGGCCGTCTCCAAATACGGTTGCGAACAAAACCCGTCGGCGTCCAGCAGTTGCGCCATAGCCAGAGCCTCATGGACAGCGGGCAGCATGAGACGGACAGCCCGACTCAGGCGAGAGAGTCGCCTGCGGCTAAAACCAACCAAAGGAGGAATTTGAGCCTGCGCTCCTTCTGTAACACGGCATCCTTGCACAGGAATAACGCTCACTGGGCACCTTGCTGTTTGTCCCGAAATCAATGCGGACCAAGATGCAGGAGCTCCCGCCCCAAGAGGTGTCAAACAGCCGTAACCTGTGACCACCACACGGCGTTCAGCAGTGGGTTCAATTTGGCCTGGAGATTGGTCGCCAATCATAGAAACCTAAGGCTGGCTCGCATCCTTAAGATGCCTGCTAAGCATGAAGCGACCGCGAGCAACCAACTGCTGGTTGACAAAGCATTCAGCTTCAAATTGTGCGAGAGCTCCTAATTCTTTAAGCAGCTCAACTCTTGTCGTTAGTGTGTCCCCTGGACGCACCGAACCAACAATCCTAAATTGGTCAATACTAGCTAAAAATACAGGGGTATCGAGTTTTTGCGAGTCCTGCATCCAAAGAATTCCCGCGCTCTGGGCGGCGCATTCAGCTAGGAGCACGGCCGGCACTATAGGGTTCCCTGGAAAATGATCGGCAAAGTATGGGGAAGCGGGGTCAAGAGAGAACCAAGCCTGTCCACTAACAGAGCCAGTGCGCTCAAACGTGTCTACAAACCGAAAGCCCGGGCCGTGTGGGGTAAGTGGCTGATTCATTGAACGCATTTTAAACACTCAGCTCGAGAACAGCCCAAGGCTCGGGAAACTTGTAACAGCTTAGTTGGAGAAGCATCCATGGAGTCCCTTTAATGTTGGGCGGGTAGGGTCAGGGGAGCAAAATGAAACCACTGCTCCGGATCGGAAGCAAACAATGGCAGCAACGACCTCGCAATCTCACGTGTATAATGATCAAGCGTAGCTTCACGGCCTTCTGGTAGCCAGCGAGGTTCGATGTAATCAGCGGCCACAATTCTGAATTTACCGTTTTTCTCACGAAGGACGCCAACCGGAATAATCGGACATTTTGCGAGTAAAGCAATAAGAGCAGGGCCTGTCGAAAAAGGGATGCTGCCGTGCGGCATTGTGATCGGAATTGAATTATGATCGTACGGTCTGTCGGCAAGTAGCGCGACAAAGCGCCGGTCTTGAATGGCACGGACAACGTCCAGTACGGAAAAGGAGTCGTTACCAATCACAATGGTATCGATATTCCATTTTTTCCGAAAGTCCTTGCGCCATTGAGTGAGCTTTGTACTTGGCTCTGGCAGCGTAAGCGCGGTGATGGGAAAACCCATTTCAGACATAAGCAGTCCACCGAACTCAAAAAAACCCAGATGCCCAGTCACAAGTAAGCAGCCGCCATCACGCTGCAGGGCACGTTGAAGATATTCAAAACCAGAGCGGTCGCCGACCATGTTCAAAACTTCGGACGGAGCGGCAGTAGAAAGCCGTCCGTAGTTTGTCAAACTCTCTGCTTGATTCATGAAAAGACGACATGCCGAGGAAAAAGTAGCTCGGCTCGGATCAAAAAGCGCGAGATTTTGGCGCACCGCAGCCAAGGTCTTCCTGTGGGTAAGCGCATATCCGAGTCCTATTGATCGCGCGATGGCTTTAACCACAGCGCCGCCAAGCAGGCGCCACCCAATTCGCATGACTTCAAACCCTGTTGCATTATACGAGAATTTATAAAAGAACCGACTGCGATAGTCGCCAGTCCTATTTAAAACGAGATAGATTGGAGGCAGTAAGAAGAGGCAGGCGAAGACGGCTGACAAGATTCCCAAGTCCATGACGAGGCCAAAATTTTGCATGGCTGGTTGGCCGGTGAGCATTGGGGCGCCGAACCCTATACTCGAACTCAAGCCCGTGAGTAACACGGGAGCAGCCAGATGTTTGAAGGTACTTGAAATGTCGCCTTGTTGGTCTTCAAGGGTCATCAGCAGGTGCAGGCTGAAATCAATGACCAGCCCCACCAACAGTGGAAGGCTCACCAATGTCAATTCGGACATTGCGATTCCGGTGAGTAAAAGCAATGCCCCAAACAGAGAAAGAGAAATAAATAGAGCGATGAGGTTAAGCGCGACCATGCGTAGAGAGCGCTGGGCGAACCAGCATAATAAAACAACGGCCAAAAGCATGGCGATCCCTAGCGAGTAGAACTCCGTTCGCGCGAGTGTGGACACTTCCAATTTCAAACTCACCCAACTGACAGGTCTAACCTCGACTGTGGGGTAGATGCGGCTCAAATCGCGCGCCGACTTAAGAGTGGCCGACATGTTTGAAATCCTCAGAATTGCGTAAGCGCCTTCAGCATCTCGTCCAGCCATGGTTCGCAGAAGACTGGAAAGATTTTCAAAAGGTACCTGCCCTCCGATTTGGGCGGCATCGAGCGCGCCGGCGAACAGTAGTGTATTGCGCGACCATTCATCGCCGAAGCCTGCATCGTCAAAGGCCCTGCGCAGTCGTATTGTAAAACCTGGCTCCCAAAGCGCCAAATTGGCCTCTCGGTTCGTCTCGCTTGGGAGCATCCAAATGTTCTGAAAGCTTGGGGTTGAGGAGACCGCCTCGGTAATCAGTGGAGCTGCATTTCGAATGGCATCGTGACTAGGCCCCCGCAGCACAAACAGAGCGTCTCGCGCAGAAGGATTGAGTTTTTCCAGCCACTGATGACCTTTAAATGCATTAATTCCAGTGGGTTGAAGAGTTTCTAGATTTTGATTATAGAAAGAGTCCAATCGGTTCCACGGCTTCTGGAAGGCGAAAGCAAGGCCCCCGAGGACGGTGAGTCCGAGCAAAAGGTGTCGGTTGCGCTCAACCCATGCGGCAAGCCCTTGACTTGCCTTAAAAATCACAGGAGGCGCATCGGGGGGATACGCTTCTAAAATTATTCGTAAGAGCCAAGTGGCACATAAGGCTGTAGTAAAAAGGCCCACCCCAACGAGTACGGACATTTGTCGGAGCCCTGGAAAATGCGAGAATGCCAAGAAGAAAAAGGAGGAAGACGTCACTCCGGCGCTGAACCAAATGCCTCTCTTTAATGTCTTCCATACCCGTTGGTCGCTCCGGTGTGGCGACGCAAAATGATGGTACACTAGAATACAATAGTCCATTCCCACGCCGAGCAGGATGGATGCAAAACCAATACTGATAACATTAAGCTCTCCAAATAAAAGCCTCGCCGTGATCACACCACATGAGACGGTCAGAATTTGAAAAAATAGGATCCATGGAAGAGGGGCGAGAGTCCTATAGAAGCTATAAAAGGCAAGGCCCAGCAGCAAGAGTCCAGACCCCACCATAATGTGGACATCACCGCGCATCTGGCGCGATATTTGTGCATTAAAAACGGAGCTCCCCGTGAGTAGCACGTGTGGCCGGTCCTCTGGCGTGAGGTTTTGATCCAGAGCGGCTTCCAATTTGTCTAAAATAACACAATCGCGTTGAGTTCCGGCATTGAGTTGGGCTGGGCTGATAATTAAAAAGCTGCCCCCACCTCCCCCTGCGGCCTGAAATCTTTCGCCGATTTCCGAGCTCGCGCCCAGGGATTCCAAAAGGCCCATCGGGTCAAGCTGCAAGCGGAATAAATCGGCAGGGTCAATGACTCCAGAAAGTTGCTCTGGAATGAGTTCAAGCTTTTTGCGAATTCGCTCAGGCTCGAGAGCGGAAACGAGGCGCTTAAACACATCCGTTGGCGAATTGAGAAGGATCCAAGCAGCCAACGTCCCGGGATGGCTCAAGAAAGCCTGTTCCGGACTTTCAGCCTTCAGAATTCCAGGAAGAGCTGAAATTACGGGCTTTAGTCGATCGATTATCGCGCCTCGCCTTTGTTCTGAGATGTTCGGATCCGGCACGAGATAAATTTCATCCTGTCCACCTGCGAGACGGGCGAAATCCGTGAGTCCTTTTACACTTGGTAGCCCAGCAGGGAGTATGGGAAGAAACTGCGTGTTGAACCGAATAGTGGCAAACGCCCACACGCTACCGAGGATAACCAGCAAAAGAAAAATTGCACTAGAACGATATCTCAGAAGAATCATGAATGAAGTTGGTCCTTCTGTCAACGAAGCGAGCCGATGGTCGGAACTATGGAAAGGCTACGCTGGAGACGGCAGATAGCGAAAAAAGCGGCCAGGCGCATTCGGTCGAGAAAGCTTGGTGTCGCGTTACCACCAACGAGACGGCCAATACTTCCGGGAATTTGAAACACGGGGGCGGGATTCATAAAAACTTCAAACCCAGCACGGTCGTAAAACGCACAGATGATCTTTGAGTATTGGTTCATCCAACTTGATACCTCTCGGGTGTAAGCGCGGCGTTCAATCCAAGTGAGTGAGCGATTTGCCTTGTCCGCTGCCACGATCAGATCGGCCGCTAAGATTGAGGATTTAAGTGCAAGGAGCACGCCAGAGGAAAAAATCGGATCCACAAAGCCGGCCGCGTCCCCACTTAAGAAGGAGCGAGATCCAGCAAACTGGGAGAACTTCCAACTGTAGTCGCCGGTGACTCTCAAGGGACAGGCAGCGGTTGTATGCCGCATGCGATCCTCCATCTCGGGAGTTGAAGATACAGCCTCTTGAAAAACGGTGTTTGCCCCCCTAGCAGCGACGACACGCGCCTCTTCCGCGGGGATGACAAGGCCCACGGACGTCACCCCGCCAGCAAGGGGGATGAGCCAGAACCATCCATTAGCAATTCGGACTATGGTGATGTGGCCCTCGGCTTTCCCGCTGTTCCTAAACACCCCTTGAAAATGGCCGTAAATGGCTATCCTGCGCGATTTTTGAGTTGCCTTCCGTTGCACTCCAAGACGGGACCCAGCGAAGGCCGCCCGGCCACTAGCGTCGATAATCCAGCGTGCTTGAACCTTGCCTGACTGAGTTTTGTCCTCCCAAGTCAGGGTAGTTTTGTCTGGATCCCCCGTATCCAAGCTGGTTACCCGAGTCTCTTCTCGAACTAGGCTCCCGCACTCTCGCGCATGATTGAGCAGGAGTTCATCAAATTTGGATCGCTCCACCTGGTAGCTATACTCGTAATCCGTCCCAAGATTTCTCCCGAACCAGATCCGTTGCAGTCTGCTCCGATCTCCCGTACAAAACTCGGCTCCGTATTTTTTTAAGAAACCGGAATTCTCAATTTTCTCCCAAACGCCAAGCCTTTTGAGAAGATCATTTCCGTGGGGGAGCAAACTTTCGCCGATGGAAAACCGCGGGAAACGTTCTTTCTCAAAGATGACTACTTTTTTCCCCGCGCCCGCAAGAGTCGCTCCGGCGGACGCCCCAGCAGGGCCCCCTCCGATAATGGCTACGTCAAAAAATTCGGGTTCACACATCCTTTTGCATGTCAATTTTTCAGAGACTGGGTGGAGCGGATAATCCAGTCGCGCAGCACTCCGAGACTCTGAAGTGCCTCCCGAGCAACTGCCGAGTCGGAAAGAGAAACTCCGTAAAGCTTTTCAACCGCAACCGCTATCTGAAGCGCATCAAGGGAGTCCAACCCAATGCTGTCCGGCCCGAAAAGCGGTGTCTCCTCACTGATCATGCTTGGGTCTATCTTAACCATGCAGTTTTCAACAATAATTTGACGTAAGCTATCTATGCTAACTTCGCTCATGAGATTAAAAACTCATGTTTATAAGCTAACTTTACTTGTTTCCACTCTAAACTTGTTTCCAAACCAAATTTCTTGCTGCACAAACCGTGGTGGAATCCGCCGTACAAAAGCTCTGCACTGGCTCCGTTTGAGGAGCCATCTTTTCTCTGTACATGAATGAAACAGCACTGAGCTACCCGCCGCGCGGAGGCTGCGCTCCCATTCTTTTTATGTTGAAAATTTAAAAAGTCCATGCTGCCACCACCATTCCTAACACGCACCCCGCCACCAGATCCCAAAAAACATGTTGGCGTATCGCCAAGGTCGAGTAACAAATGCCTACACTCCAAAGAAGATTAACTAGATGCCCTCCCCACCCCGCACGAACTTCTTTCAAGACGCGCCGAAAACCAACCGCTGTGAACACGGCGAAAGCCACATGCAGCGAGGGGCAAGCATTTCCAGCAGAATCTACTCCGTCGAGGATAAGGAAAATAGAATATACCGAACGCCTCGCCGCATCTGGAATCTGGATAGTCGTTGGCCAAAAATAAAAAATAGCCAGCCCAAGACTACCGAGGCACAACACACCGCTCAGATAGATAAGCAACTCAACTAGAGTTTTATAAACGGCAGGAAGCAGCGCAACATACAACCAAAGTGAAATATATAGCACCACAGCCCACGGTGTAAAACTAACCCAACCATCCAAAAACGTGAAGGGCATCACATACGCTGGAATTCTAGGGTTTCGCAGCACCCAAAAGTAGGCTTTAAAAAAGAGCCACGTAACCAGAATCGTACCGATCATTTTAAAGCTCCAGAGTCGGAACATCCGCTGCATTAAGGTGCGTGGCCATTCAGGCCCCGATGGATTCTGGAGATTCTCCTTCCTCATAACAAAGTTCAAACCGCGAAATGACGGAGTTGCGTTAAAGATGATTGCTCGCATGCTCTGCCGGAAGTAAGAAAAACAAACATTGCACCAAAACAAATTAAAATCTTTGTACACAGGGATGGCGTAGTTTTGCGTGATCAAACTGTGCCACCTGAGGAAACCAATCTCGCCCTTCTTCTTTGTAAGTCTCACAAGAGAACGTGGACATGTAGTTCCTCTGTGTCCGTTCGTACGTCCTAGAACCTTTTTCTAAAATGGCTAATGGTATTAAAACCCTGCCCGATCGTTTCACTGTCGAGGCGCGTATGGCTTTCGAGAAAATGCGCGATCATGACGATTTTTCAGAAGCGCATGTCGTAGTTTTGGCCGCTGTAAATGATTTTCTGCCGATTAAATCTAAAAAATTAATTCGCTGTGACACATTTGAGCAATTTACTGATGATAAGCGTCTCATTGAAGACCTAGAATTTGATTCACTCGCCATAGCGGAGTTAGTGTTTTTTTTAGAGGACTTACTAGCCGTTTCCGTAAGCAATTCAGATTTGCTTCAAATTCATACGATCGGGGAACTCAAAGAGTTTATAGATCATAAGCTTCGAAGCCGAGAAAGGCGGCTAGAGCAGTGAAAAACATCGGCATTGGGGAGAGGGCACTCATTACCGGACTTGGATTCATCACTCCCATTGGCAACGAAGCGGCAACCGTTGAAACTAATTTACGCCGAGGGCAGCATGGGCTCTCCCCCATAGAGATTTATGGCAACCCGGAGCTTCCAGTGAAGTTAGCCGGACAGGTCAGCGGTTTTAATGTGGAAGGAGCCTTTTATAGAAACTGGACGTGGCCGGAGAAATATTCTATTCCAAGGGAGACTCTAAGGGGCTTGGCGCCTCACGGAGTTTACGCGATTTGCGCCCTTGAGCAGGCTCTTGCGGATGCAATGCTTACCCCAGAAAGCGTTGCAAATCATGATCGTACAGGCCTGTTTTGCGCCTCCGCTGGGTCCGGCTTGATGATTTATGAGAACGCCGTTAAGATGGTCGCGGCCCGAGGGGAAAGGGGAAATCCAATGGGATTGGTGGCGTCCGTCGCAGGGACATTAAACTTTAACCTCGCGGCCTATTTTCGGATCACAGGGGCCGTGTGCGGCTTTGTTTCCGCGTGTGCATCCTCTAGCCATGCTCTGGGGTATGCATTAGACGAGATCCGCCTCGGTCGCTTAGATCGCGTGCTTATCGTCGGCGCGGAAGATGTAAACGCGGAATCGCTGCTTCCATTCGCCGCGATGAGGGCTCTCTCGGCAGCGAGCGATCCCATCAAGGCCTGTTGTCCTTTTGATGCTTCGCGACAAGGCTTTGTGGGAGCGGGAGGGGCCGCAGCGCTCATTTTGGAAAGGGCTTCAAGCGCGCTGAAAAGAGGCGCTCGTGTGTATGCAGAGCTTGCCGGTTGGGGCCAGGCGGCGGACGGTTACAGTGTCGCATCGCCTCACCCGGAGGGTCTCGGCTTGCAAACCGCCATGAAAAGGGCGCTGGCAGACGCTGGGGTACATCCGAGTGAGGTGGAATACATTAACGCCCATGCGACCTCCACCGTGATTGGAGATCGGGCGGAAGCACTCGCGCTGCAAAAGGTTTTTGCGGGTCATTTCCCGCGCGTCAGCAGCACCAAGGGGCTTACTGGACACACTCTCTCCATGGCAGGCGCCCTCGAGACAGGAATTTGCGCATTATCCATTGCAAATGGCTTTATTCCAGGCAACGCACACCTAAGGGTTCCAGACGAGGCCTGTGCCGGAATGAACATTCCCATTGAAACGGTTTGCGAGACACCCAGAACAGTCCTAAGCAACAGCAGTGGATTTGGAGGTAGCAACGTTTGTCAGGTGTTGCGGCAATTTGAAGCTTAACTGTGCGTAGATATTCCTTTTCGTTAAAACTTTTTAAATGCCTGCTCAACAGACTGCTGGCCTTGCCGCTCGGCGGGCGGGAAATCGGGAATGAAGTAATTCGCGGATTTCAAGGACACCCCATTGGATAAGCGCGGCGCAAAGAGTTTTTAGCAACTGGCCGGTTTTAAAATTAAAGCCTCCGAAAAGGTCTCTTTGCCCAACATTGAGCAGCCCGAAACGGCCCTGTTCTTTCCGCTGGATGGCAATAGTCGCCAAACGCCTGTTATAAAAGCGCATCAGCAGGAATATCGGTGTGGCCCGAGGATGGCTGTAGGGAGGTTGTACAAGCAAAGAGACGCCTTGGCTAAAAATTGGGCCGGCCACAAACAGGTAGTAAAAGCCAATGTCCAGCCGAAACGCAATTTGCATGAGTTCAAAGTCTCCCATGTATAAATACTTATTTTCGTACAGGGCTTCAAAGGACCGAGTATAACTAAGAGCAAACGTGGTGTTGTGGCGTTCCAACTCTGTCGCCAGATCGCCCTTTTTTTTCCACTCTAAAATAATGCGGACTGCAGAACATGACGTGAACGCTATCCAGTCCATTCCAGGGCTGTAAAAAGGATCAATAAATGCCGAAGCGTCCCCCACCAGGACAAAACCGTCTCCGCAATGGATTGAGGAAGAATACGGTAGGTTTCTCCGAAAGTGGACATCGCCTTCGATGAACGTGGCGTCCGACATCATCACTCGGGCGGCTGGGTGCTGGGACAGAAAGACACGGAGCTTTTCACCAACTGGAGCGGCAGCGTCCGTCCAATGGCTCAATCGCTGATCAAGAACAACACCGATACTGGTGTCCCCCCCTTTTAGCGTAATCCACCACGCCCACCACCCCTCTCCTATAATATGATTGGTAGCCGTACCGCGGATTCCGACAAAAGTCGCCTTTTCTTGGTCGTACTCGGAAGTGAGGTCCAGGGAGTCCCAGTCTTTGGCGCACTTCCAGCGCGACCAGCCCGCAAGCGTTGGATGCTTTTCATTGGCGCTCCACCAACCGTTGGCTCGCGCTAAAAGACAACGCACCCCAGAGGCATCCACGACCCAGCGGGCGTGAAGTGTAAAATGTTCGGCATTCTCAATTTGAATTTGAAGGGATTGCTGGCCGCCATCCGAAAGTTTGACGGATTTTACTAGAGCTGGCCGTATCAGAGTCACGCCGGCAGCTTGGGCCCGTCGCAGGACCTCTTCGTCAAGTTGGGCGCGATCAACAAGGAAAGAAGGAACGCTCGACAAGTACTTTCCTCCTATTTCAGAACAGCGGTTGAGCGATTCGGTGCCTTGAGCCGAGAACCAGAAACGCAGCCCATTTTTACACATTTGAGTTTGAGTTAAGAATTGAGTTAATCCCAAAACCCTACAGAGAAAATAGCCACTAACCTCAACGGTGGCCTCTCCCACACGCCGCTTGAAAGCATCGTTTTTTTCGACCACCACGATGTTCAGGTCTGGCATTTCTCGTTTCAGCATTAAAGCCGTTGCCGAACCGCTCAAAGCTCCACCCACGACAACAACATCGCAGAATCTGGAATTTTCAATGCTTTCATGTGGGGGCGTAATGCTCATATATAATGCATCCGAAGCTAACTCACTCTAACTAATTGTTCATTTTACCATTCATGCGCAAGTATTGGATCGTTCTTCTGCAAACGCTCCTATCTCTAATCGTCCTTGTGAAACTAGCCAGTGATGGAGCGCTAAGAGCCGAAGTCTTACAGGTTTTTAGCACGGCAAACCCTAGCTGGCTTCTTGCTGGATTCTGCACCGCCCTTCTTTCAGAATTTGCCTGCGCAATCCGATGGTGGTTTCTTCTCCGCGCCTTGGGAACTCCAATTCCGTTTAAAAAGGTCCTCATTTTTTGCGGAGCAGGACTTTTTTTTTCCTTAAGCTTACCAGGAGGGGCAGGAGGAGATGCTTTTCGATTTCTTTACGGTATCCAGCAGTATCCTACCCGCAAACTAAGAGTCTCACTGACCATTTTTGGAGATCGGCTTTGCGGATTAGCTGCTCTTTTCTTCACTTTTTCAGCAATTTGGTTCCATCCCGACCGGTCCTTGGAAGCTCAACCCGAAGTGCAGGCTCTGGTACTATCGGCCCAATGGGTTCTGGTAAGTACTGTCCTTCTCTTGTTTATGTGGTGGCTTAGCACCCTCCGCTTCAGCAAAAAACTCTGGCTGCCAGAGTTCATGCGCCGCCTGCGCAAGAAGACAGACCAACTATCCCGAATTTTCACCGGCCTGGCTTTGCGGCCAAAGTGGGTTTTAGCAGGAGTACTGACTTCCCTGCTGAGCTTGGGCGCACATTTCTGCACCTATTTCTGCAGCGCCAGAGCATTTGAAGTCCCAATCAAATTACATCAGATGCTGAATGTAATGCCGATCGTTGATACCTTCGTGATGCTTCCGATTTCCTTCTCGGGCCTCGGCGTAAGAGAAGTACTTTTTGAAAAGCTTCTTGGCGGACTCTATGGAGTAGCGCCTGCTGGTGCAGTACTTACATCTCTGGGCGGCTTTGTGTTGCAAGCCCTGGTGGCTGGCGTTGGGGGGATATTTATTCCCTTCACTCTTCCCTCACCCGCCGTTGAGTCTTCAGACAAACTCAACACGCATGAAAAAGGTTAAAGTCAGGCGGGAGTGGACTCGTCAAATCCCTCCAGCAGGTCTGCACGGAGACGCGTTATGAGGCTTTCGAATTCGCCCTCCGTAACAACGCCTTCACGCCAGCAAATAGAACAGGTGAGACGCGCACTGCGCTCACTGAAAAAAACGCCTGTCCCCGGGGGCTGGAATACAGAAGGAATATGCCAACCATCCACAATTTCAGCGCTACAAAACTGCTTAAGCGCGGGCAAAAACGCCCCAGTGTGGGCATAATAAAAAGAAGTTATGTGGCCCGATGCGCTGCCGTTGATAAACCGCTTGTACAAGAACTTCGGCAACCGCCGCATCCATCCGGACATGACAAGGAAAGCTTTGTCAAAGCCGCTTTTGTTCATCTGAGTAAACTGCTCATAAAGAGCGGCAGCGGCGGAGCGAATATCATCGACCTCTCCTAAAGGAAGGCTGAAGAAGAGCTGAGAAACCTGATTTTGGAAAATAGCGCCAGACGTTCCTCTCTTCCGTAACTGAGCAGACACTGCGCACTCCAATGCCCCGGAAGAGACACCCCGGACTTTAAGAACTTCAGCATGGGCACGCATCACCGTGGCCAAGAAATAAGGTAGAGAAAAAATACCGCCTGTGATTTCCTCAGCGCGCTGGCCGATCCAGCACGTTTCCGCAATGGTAAAGCGCAGCAGTTGGAAACACAAACCACTAGGCCGCGAGGGGGGGCTTCCCAGAGAATGCACTTCCGCTCTGCGTAACTCCGAATGGCGCCTCGCGAAAGGCCGGACTGCCCGTAGGTTTTCAAGCAGACTTTTACGCATCATCTTAGGTAAACCCCAGTTTCGGAGAGGAATTCCACCGTATGAAGCGTCTGCAGCAAAACGGTTTATCTCCGCAAGAGCGAGCTCTGCACCGCGTCCATCAAACAAAAGGTGAGTCCATCCCATGAGCACTACCACATCGCAGCCGCACTGTATTACATCAAAGCAAAGAGCACCCTCCCATGCACCATCGAGAAGTTCTGCGGCGATCTTCTTCGGATCCGTGCCGTCAGGATGCACAGTCAACCTAATCTCCCCCGGAGGCCGCGGGCGCCATTCGGGAATTCCAGCAAACCAAGAGCGATTAACGCTAGCGAAAAGAACGGGATAATTGGTGCCGAACCGTTGCACAGCATTGGCAAAACTGCTGATGCAAAAGCCCGATCCCAACTCCAGCGTGGTTACCCCTACGTGTCGCCCCTGCCCTTGGCTGGCCATATATTCCTCCATAGCCACCAAATAGCAGTCGCAACCACCTAGAGGGAGCCGCCACTGCTCCGAAAGCGGGGTCAAGTCCCTCGACTTAGATTCAGCGGCGTTTTGATGCATTGCTAGCGGTGTTTCAAGATGGTTCATTGCTCACAATTTCAAGCGCGGCCTCTTTAATGCGTTAAAGCCATACCGCTGATCATGCGAAGCTCTGCCGAAGTCATTTTGAGTTTTATTCTCGATCTATTGACGCCTAGAACGGGCAAAACCCGCGTTTATCACTCTCTGTGTGGCAGTGATAACTCATCAACATAAGTGTCCCTCACCAAAATAATCCATAATAAACGCCCAGTCCATTACCCCTCTCCCGGACCAACTCCAGCGTGAATTATTTTTGCGTCAACGTGCCCAAGATTGATACAGACCATCCCTCTCAAACCAACTCTGTGATCTTGGCCCGTTGAAACCCATGGTTCGCATAAAAATGAAAATATCTTGGCCTAGTTCTGCACAGCCATAATCAGCGAGTTCAGGAGAACTAAAGTCCCGCCTTCTGGAGCTCGACTTCACTATTTTGTAAAAAATTGTCGAAAGCGCGCGCATAAGCCAGTTGCCAATTAGCATTCGATGCGACCTGTCCGGAGTTTTCGCCATGCCCCTGAATAGTAAATATCTTTCCGTTAGGATGGGTTATGGTGACCGAGCAGGCGATTTTCGCCTCGAACAACACACTCCACATACCTGGCGTGAACCACGACCAAAATTCATCAACACGAATGGTTATCGTTTTGGCTTCCCTCGCATCTTTCGCAGAGCTGTAGCCTCGGCGCTGCCAGGCTTCCTCGACGAGCGTCTTAACAGTTTCTGTGACCGAACTCCCGTTTGGCAACGCGATGTCCCCCATCGCCATCCCAAAACTGTTGCGTTGGCGGCCAATCATTAAGTTCTTGGTGGTAGGCGTCAGGGCAGACACATCGCCATTGATAGAGGGAACCGAAGGGTCCGACGGAGAGCTTTGAAATTGACGCGCGTCTGTGACTGCCTCAATATAGATACTTCCCCGCGGCACAGCAGTTTTTGTTGCACTTGGAACGCTCAGAGAAACGACACGACGCCCTGTCACGCAACTGGACATTAGAAAACAACACATTAGCAATAGCAGCCAAACCAGCGTTTTCAGACGAGTGAATAATGAGTCCATAGGGTAACCTATTTAGATGGCCAAATGTCCAATGTACAGTAAAGACTAGACACGCACCATCCAGCTTTACCTCAACCCCAGCAAAGCATATACCAGCAAGCGAATCGGTCAGGAGCATTCAAAACTCATCAAGAGGGCTAGCCAGTTGCGCCAATGAATATTGCAATAATAGGAGCAGGCCCTGCGGGGAGCGTTCTTGCGTCGCTCGTGGCTCAGCGGGGACATGCGGTCGCTGTGTTCGATGAAAACAAGCGCCCAGATTTGATTGTGGGCGAATCTCTGGTTCCGGGGCTTATCCCTGTACTCCGCCGACTGGGCATCGAGGACCGAGTTGCAAAAATTGGGGTGCTGAAGCCGGGGGTTACATTCTACCCTGGCAGTGGGAAAAAAGTTGCCTTCTGCTTCTCTTCCCTACCGCGTCGCTATCCACAGTACGCTTACAACGTGCCGCGCCCCCAATTTGACCGGATTCTACAGGATCGCTTCATGGAGCTGGGAGTAGAGTTGGTAGAGACAAGGGTTTCACTATTTTCGGAGGGGGATCACATCCGGTTGGCCTCCGAAACTCTGGCGCTGGCGAAAACCTTTAAAGGAGCAGAGCCTGATTTGGTGGTGGACGCAAGCGGTCGGCGGCGGCTTAGTGCGAGACTTCTCGGGATCGGCGCACGGCTTGGGCCGCGGAAAGACGTCTCACATTTTTCGCATTTCGCGGGTTTTGAGCCGGAACATCCAGCAGGTCAGGTTCGAATCAACCGTCTGCAAAACGGTTGGGCTTGGCGCATACCCCTCAGAGGCAAGATGTCTTTTGGGATCGTGATGGACCAACAGGCGGCGGCTGCATTGGGCAGCACCCCTGAGGAACGATTAGAAAATGCGGCGAGACAGGATCCTCTGTTAGAGCAGGAAATAAAGGGGCTCAAACGCGTTTCAAACGTCCAAACCTACGGAAATTACCAATTGATTTCGGATCGCGGCGTTGGGGCCAACTGGGTGGCCGTGGGAGATGCTTTTGGTTTTGTAGACCCGATGCTTTCTCCAGGAATGATGGTCGCCGTGGAGTCTGCCGTGGTACTAGACAGTATCTTGAGCGGCGGTGATCATCTGAATTCAGCACTTCTCAAGTACTCAGGGTACATGACAGCTCAACTGGAAGCGTGGATGGACCTAATATCCTATTTTTACGATGGAAGGATCTTCGAGTTGCACGAGTTAGGCATGGAAATGCAGGCTCGCCACACTAACCTGCCCTTCGGCTTTCTCGAGCGATTTATGAGCGCGAACATGGCTGGAATGGCGTCCGGTTTCACCACCGCTTCACCCTTCAGTCGAAGCGTGCTCCGCTGGATGGACAGGTTTGTCGTAGGTGCGGAAAGAACACCTTCACTAAAATACGCGATTGCCTGAGTAGACAGTGTCTACTCAGACGAGGTTCCCGTCGTCGGAAATCTACGCTGCCATGGGTAAGTATTGGGATGGGATCCACCCAAAGAGGAAGCAAGGGATCTTCCAAAGCAGCCGCAGTTCGGTTTACAGCTACCTGAAAGCCGTGCCGTGTGCCGTTTCTGTCACGGAAAAAAAACTCGGCCCAGAGTCTGTGTCTGGAACGAAATGAGTTGCCCCCATAGACTCTGCTTTTTTGAGGCAGTTTCCCAGAGCGGCTTGATAAGTCAGGCTTCGAAAAAGCCCCCCGAGCGGTACGGTGGATCTTATCGCCCCCATAGACTGCAATCCCCGAACATCTTCTGGCCGTGCGACAGACACTCGGCTCGCCGTGGTGCAGCTAACCGGAAGGACCCCCGCAAGGACTAGAATAAGCAGCAGTCTGTAAATGGTAGCGAAGATTTTCATAGGTCAACGAAACGGTCTCTCCATCAACAGAAATAAGTATAATTACTACTGTTCACTTTGGGGATAATATAAATCACTGCCTGTAGAGGGTACGAGCATCGCCAACTCAACGAAAGACGGAGTCCTAACGGTGGCCGACTTCCTTCGGGTTATTGATGATCCACACCAGATTTCCCGCGCCAAACGCACCGTTCGCAACGCCTCCCATTCCCATGCCCCCTCCAAACGAGTACGGTGATGGGCTATCAAAAATCAAGCGTCCTTGATTCTTATACACTAACTCATAGCGGCTCTTTCCCGAGCCAAAGTGGAAGGGATTAAACGCTTGCCCAGTCAAATAGGCGCCTTGGTCGGAGGGGCGCCCTGCTATATCAGCAGCTTCAGCAACAGACATGCCGATCTCCAGCCTAGAAAAGCGGCTACCAGGAGCAGCTGTCCCCAAAACCTCGCCCCTCCAGCCTCCTCTGCCGGCAACAGTTTTTCCGTAGCCCTCAGAAACTTGGGAAGAGTCCACAACCTCACCGGCCGCGTTCATTCCCGGACCAATCTTTTTTCCTCCGGAGCTAGCCATTGACCCCCCATTCCCTGCACAACCTTGAAGCAAAATGAGAGCGGCGATGCTGGCGAAGAGAGTGCTAGAGATTTTCATTTAAGGGGAGTTGAGTGATGGGGTATTAAAATAATGTGAAGCGGATAATCCTTCGAAATTTCATCAAAAAAGGCAACTCTATTTGCTTGTTTTTTAAAGCATTTTTCACCCGAGAGCGGGTTTCCTGAGACTTTAGGGAAGAAAGTTTGTTTCTCCGCCACAGGCCCGAGCGGCAGCTGATAATTCCACAGCCTGCCGAGACCACCGGATCAGATCACGGCTGTTTTCTAAGTGCCGAAATTGTATCGGTTGCGTCACTGGGCCCGTTCTCGCAAACGGGGGCCGCTTCGACCTCAAACCAATGACTGCTGAAGGGCGTTTTGCCCCATAATGGCTCGGCCTTGACAGAACAGCCTTCCGTTTCGAAAGCGGCGATCAGATCCTTTAAAACTGGAAAGTTTGCTTCGCCGCCGCGTATCCAGCCGGTGATTCGCGTCCAGCGCTCCTCTATTGAGGTAATCGCTGAACGCCACCCCAACCCACGAACGCCTGTGCGGATAAGGACCAAAGCCCCGCCTCGAGCGGCAGCTGCCAAGGAACGAACCAAACTCTCCTGCTCTTTAGCCGGAAGATAATGCAAAACATCAAAAGCACAAACCGCACTGGCGTTATCTAAAGGGGTCCGTGTCATATCCTGATGTCGCAGCTCTATACCACTCAACCCCAATTGCTTCGCCGCCAGCATACCCGCCGCCACTTTCCATTGCCCAAGATCACACCCCAGAACGGCTTGCTTACAACCGTGTTCGCGCAACCAAAGCGCAAACAACCCTAAACCGCAGCCCAAATCGATAATGAGCCCACTTTTCCCCTCAATAGCGGCCATTCCCTTGTTAAACACAGGGTCCGCGTTTAGCTTGCCCTTAACATATCCCCTCAGCCAACGACCGCAGGCAAAGGCATTTGCAATTCGTTCTGCTGCGGTCATAGCGGGCGGATTTCTTGCACGAGCTTGGACATCTCAATCAGCTAAAGCATGGAAAGGAACAAAAGGCCATCGCGACAATCAACTCCTTTCGCCTAAAGAGGGAGCCTTTCACGCCTTGATTTACTTTTTCCTTCCGCTTGCCATCGGACTTTATCCAGCTTGAGGTTGGACTGAAATGAACTCCAAATGTTTGAACCCCATTCATTGTGTCATAATTCCGAGCTACAATTCGGGGCCGCTCCTGCAAGAGACGGTAGAGGCTGTTCTTAAGGTCTGGCAGCCAGTGATTGTGGTGGTTGATGGTTCCAACGATGGCAGCGAGGCTGAAGTAAAACGTATGGCCACAGAAGAACCTCAGCTGCACGTGTTGGTTCTGAGGGAGAATCAGGGCAAAGGGGGTGCGGTCTTCGCTGCCATGGAGCTGGCACTCCAAAATGAATGGACCCATGCCGCAGTTTTCGACTCCGATGGCCAGCATGAAGTAAGTGACATAAAACGCTTCATAGACGCCTCCAAACGCTATCCAGACGCTATGATTCTAGGAGTCCCCATCTTTGGAGAAGAGGCCCCAAAATTACGCGTGCTCGGGAGGCTGGTAGGGAACTGGTGGACCCACTTAGAGACGCTTTGGGGGGGAGTAGAAGATTCCCTATTTGGATTCCGCGTGTACCCAATTGCGCGTTCCCTAAAAGTGATGAAGGGGACCCTAGGTGGAAGGCGCTTCGATTTTGACACTCAATTAGCGGTGCGTCTCTATTGGGACGGATCGCAGCCACTGAACCTGCCAACCCGAGTCCATTATAGGAGTAGGGAGTCTGGCGGGGTGAGCCATTTCCGATATCTACGAGATAATCTGCTGCTCACCCTCGTGCATAGCGCTCTGGTGATTCAAGCGTTTCTACGGTTGCCTCGGCTGATTAGATTCCGCCAGCGCCAGAAAATTCAATTTCCATGATAGACTTAAAACCGAAATGGCGCCGAAATCTAACCCTCGGCGCCTCCTGTCTTTTGGGCGCTGAAGCCCTGCGGCGCAGTATGACCACACAAGACTTTGATGTAGCCATTCCCTTGGGATGGTTATCGGCCGCGTCTTTGCTCGTGCCCACATTGGTAAGAAATTGCCAATGGTTTGGTCCTGTTCTCTCGCAATTCGCAGCTCAAGGTCGCCAAGTATGGCTGACCATTGATGATGGGCCGGACCCACAGGATACTCCTGAAATACTCGATGTCTTAGCAAGGCATGAAGTCAAAGCCACTTTCTTTTCCATCGGAAAAAAAATCACTCGCTGGCCGTTTCTGACAGAAGCAGTGAGCCGAGCTGGACACTCAGTGCAGTGCCACACCTTCACTCACTCCGCGAAGTCATTTTGGGCAGCACTACCGGAGCGTGCCCACAGAGAAATTCAACTCGGCATTGCAGCGGTACACTCTGCCACTAGGATCTCGCCTACTCAGATTCGGATGCCAGCCGGACTTGGCAACTTGTTTGTCCACTCGGCCGCTGAAAAAACAGGATTGGAAATAATTGGATGGTCCGCTGCCGGATTAGACGGCATCGCCCACTCGCCTGAACGAGTTGTCGAACGTATCTTTTCGGCTTTGAAGCCAGGCTGCATTATCTTACTCCATGAGGGACCTCTTTTTGGACTGCGGCCGGGCACTCGAGCAAGAACGCTGGAAACCGTATTGAACGGCCTCAAAGAACGGGGCTACGAAACGGTAATCCCATGCACGAAATCCCCCTAAATGCTCAGCTGACTACGCCGGCTTACCATCCAGTCTTGCCTGCATATAAGCCTCCACCTCATCTGTAAATTCTTTCACAGAACGCGTTGCCTCGGGAAGCCAAAGACGATCGATCGAACAATTGAATGCGGCGGGCAACTCCTTAGGTGCCACCCACCAGAACCTTCCACGCCGCGCCAAATCTGGTGAGGTACGTATTAGGATCAGTTGCACAGGGGACTGAGCACGATCGGCAATCATCGCAAATCCAGCCTTCAGCTTGCCCAGCGACTCACCAGGGCTGGTGCGTGTACCTTCCGGAAATACAAGAAGAGAAGGACCGCTCTTTAATTTCTTAGTGGCTTCTCGGATTAGATCGACCCCGCTGGCAGCGGATACAAAACCTGCCATGACAGCCGCAGGACCAGTCACCGGATTTTTCATCAAAAGGGGCTTGAATATACAGATCGTGTCAGGGAGACGCGCCAGTAGGAATGTTGCGTCAAGCAATGACGGATGGTTTGCGATAAAAATCGTCCCCGGTGCGAAGTTTTTGTCAAACCCATCGAACTCAATCCGCGCAACCCCAGTAAAATGCATCCACTCTACCCACGCCTTAAAAAGAAATTGTAGTTGGCGTCGAACGAGCACCCCCAGCCGCTCCCGCTTTGGCAAAATCAGCATCGGGGCCCAAACAAAGACGCTGAAGAAAGTTCCTCCAATAGCAAAAAAGAACCACGAAAGACGGTATACGAAAACGAAATAAATCCTACGGAGGAATATGGACATTTTAAGTTAAGTGCATTCTCAATATCCCCCGAATTTCAAGCAACTACGAATTCGAGTGACTTTCCGCCCGAAAGTCAGGAAAGAACGCCAAAGGCACCAAGATCAAAATGGTCGGTTCGGCGCGAATTCGAATTCACGCCATCTTGAACCCCATTCGAGCGGGCATACCAAGCCATGCCTCGACCCACAAAAGAGGGGACACTCAATCGGCTTCGTTTTGATAGAGTAGGGCCATAAATGCGCGCGATACTTGTTTTGGGGGTGATGCTAGCTGTTTTGGACACTGAATTCTGATGGCTGTGTGGACGGAGTTTCGCTGGGGCAAAGACTCTTTAAATTTTGCCCGAGGCTTTGTTTAATTACTTGGCATCTGCAGAGGCCGAATGGGAGTGGGCAGCCCATTCAAGTCGTTGCAAGTCTCGGATCTGTCCTTCCCACTTGTCTGTTGGTGGTTTGTTGGAGTCATCCTTGAGTGTGAACTGGGCGCAGAAACCAAGCAGGTCGAGTTGGCTCCTGTTGGATCCGTACTTTGACTTAAACGATATTCCCTCAGATGCAGTGGTACGCTGGGCGAGTTGGGTTGTTTTTGCCATTGGTGCGTGTGAAAGGAGCGGGACTAAACGTTGCTGGTAGGACCATGCGCTCGGCGAGATCCACGCGTATCGCCTCTGGATGATCTCTCATCAACGCCTTGGCCTTCTCATTCAAATCGCCACTTCGCTTGACGCAACACGGCGAGCTTCCGATCGCGAGTCGCCTCGTACCAGACAGTGAGCAATGTGCCGTCGGCGAGTTCAACAGTGCTCGGGTAACCGAGATCGCCACTTGTGCCATCCTCGGAGAGGGTCACTTCGTCGCTCCAAGATTTGCCGTGATCGAGGCTGAGACGCGCACGATTCCCAAATGGGCTGCGACGATAACCATAAGTCATCACCAGCCGATCATCGCGTAGCCGGAGCAAGTGCGACGGAAGCCCGTAGCAGACCGCATGCGGTTCACTCCAGGTGTTGCCGCCATCGGACGACTCCGTTTGCAGCGTCCAATGTTTGTTCACTTCGTTGTGGTTGCGAATTTGAGCGATGATGGTCCCGTTGGCCGCCTCGACGGCATGCAGTTCATGATAGGCGTTCTTATCCCCCTCGCGGATGGGAATATCAGCAAGCCACTGCCAAGTTAACCCGTCATCTTTGGATTCACACACTCCGACCTTGCGACTATCGGTCCAAAGTTGTTTGCCCGCATACAGCAGTCGCCCGTCAGCAAGTTGGATCGGGCCGTGAGGACTATTAACGATCGTAGGAATCCGAGTAGACCATGATCTGCCTCCATCGGTGGAGCGAATAATCCACTCGCCCTGATCGGTTTTCCGTTCGGCTTCGGTGAGTCGCGCATGCACGGCGTTCCATTTGGACAACTGCTCTGGCGACATCGCTTTGGTCCCCCAACCTTCTGGCGTCCAATCGGTGTAAGTGATTTTCTTTTCCAAGTGCGCTTCATACGCCAACGAGGTGAACGTCGTGACCAACAAGGTTCCCTGAGCCGTCTCTAGCACGCCCGAATCCCGATCATCTGTAGCGCTGTCGAGTAATACTCGCGGCCAGGTCCAGGTCGTGCCCTCGTCGCGTGAAGTCATCGCCTGCACCTGTCCGAATGGGCAAACATGCGACTCACGACCACCGGACCACGAGAGCCAAAGTTCTCCATTTCGTCGTCGAACCACTGTAGGCCAGCCGTGGTAAAACTCCGGTTGCTGTGAAATCGTCTTGGTCTCCAGTATTCTGGCCTTCGGCGTTACCGCGTGACTGCGGCTGGGCAAAAGTGCCGCGCAAGACAGGCTCGCTGCCGTCTGCATGAAACGACGACGAGTTACGAATGGCAGTGGGCTTAGTTGCATGGCGTGTCGCTAGTGGAATGTCTGAATGGTTTGCGAATGAGGGAGCTGATTTTCAGATGAATACACCCGCCCACACCTTTGCGCGAGCTTCTGCTGACGATATTGGAGCCTCCGTTAATCATTTCCCGCCACGGCATTCATGACATCGGCGTCGCTCTACTTGCCGCCAAGTTCCGCTTTGAGGAGCTTTTGCCAGTCGGGGTGCTTCTGCTTGAAGGCTTGATACTCTTTGTATTCAGCAGCTGAAACCTTGCCGTCTTTGTCCTTGTCCACGGCATCAAAAAGCCATTCGTAACCAGGTTTGTCTTGATTCCATTCATCGCGCGAGTCCCAGCCTGCGGCGCTGGAATCGCGCAATTCGAGCACCTGACCCGCATCAAGCAGAGCACGGCGATAGCGCTGGAAATCGATGTTTTGCACGGCTCTTTTTTCGACGAGGGCGTGGGCGGCGGCGATGCCAGCGGAGAGCCCGAGCGTGATCCAGACGGGCTCCATGCGGATGCTCGTCATCGCGATGTGGCTGGCCGAGCAGCACACGGGTACGAGCAGATTTTCGCACTCGCTTTGCTTCGGCGTGATGGCGCGATACGGTATGCTGTGAATGCCGTTGTGCCGGGGATTGGCCTTCAAGATGCTGAACTCGCCCCCGCTGAGCGCCACACCGCCTTCGTGCGCGATGGTGGCATAGGACCAGTCGTCCACGCCGTAGCTGCCGAGACCAACCGCGTCCTCGGGATGAGCATCGCCTTCGAGATCCTTTTGCGTGACGACGTAGGATGACTTCATGCGCCGCGCCTCTCGCACGTAAAGCTGGTGCGGCCAGCCACCAGTCTCATCGAAGATGCCGCGCTGGAAGCCGGTCGTCTCCGCTCGCTCACGCAAATCGGCTGGAGCCGAGGGATCGGTGCGCAGGAAGTGATACATGCCGCGCACGAAGTTCATCTCATCGCGCCAAATGCGTGAGCGTGTGGCCCAGTCGCCGTCGGGATACGCTGCATTCGCACCCGCGATGGACTGCGCCCACAGCGCGCGACTGGAGTTGCCACCAAATATGCCCCAACCGGGATTGTCTGAGTATTCGCCAAGCACATGCATCTTGCGGCCCGCGCGCATGTTGACGTTTTTCTGAAATCCTCGGCGAAAGATCTCATACGTATGCGGGTCGTAGTTCTCGGGCTTCTCGACACGAATCGGATCATTCTTCGTGAGCACCCAGCGGAAGCAATACATCATCATCAGCTTGTCCGCGCTGCCGAGCGGGCCGATCTGGATGTCTTGCAGCAACGGCAGCAACCCGCTCTTCGGATCGCCCGGCTTCACATACGGATCGATGTCGTAGCGCATCAGGATGGGCCGTACGCCGCCAAGGGACTCACCGTATTCCTCTCGCGATTCACGGCCCCAGGTGTAGCTCACGCCAGACTTCGCCATCAGATCGCCTTCATACGAGCAGTCAATGAACACCCGCGCCGACACGGTCTTCGCGTTCGCAGTCAAAGGCTTCTCGATGGGGCAGCCCACCATGTCCGGCGGCGCATAGTCGAGCGTGATGCTAAGAATGCGCGCACCCTCCTTCGTCACGCTCGCAAGCCGATGCTCGTAGATGACCGAGATGCCGCGCTGCGCGAGTTCGGTCTTGTAGAGATTACGCATCGCCACGTCGTCCTTCTCGATGAGAAGCTTCAGCGCCATCTTGCCCACAGAGCGCTTGTGGCCCCAATCAATCGCATTCAGACCGCCGCCACTCATACCGCCGAGCCAGCGCGAGGACTCCACGACGAGTACCTTCGCCCCCGCATCAGCCGCGCCCAACGCTGCTGCAATGCCGCTAGCCGTCGCGCCATAAACGCAGACGTCGAAGCTCTCGG
>Ga0114971_10000357_pt1 | contig 29314 bp, 23 predicted proteins | sample M_140625_MF_Meta_FD_87320 | JGI IMG/M metagenome (GOLD analysis project Ga0114971, IMG submission 87320) | Freshwater microbial communities from Lake Montjoie, Canada to study carbon cycling - M_140625_MF_MetaG | ecosystem: Environmental > Aquatic > Freshwater > Lake | place: Lake Montjoie... | reverse complement strand
GAACCCCATTTGATTTTTTACGAAGCTAATATTGGTGATAGCATATTTGTTATCAAAATCTTGTTGTATGGCGAATACACCAGTAGCTTTGATGCTGCCTTCACTCAATGATTGAAGAGGGTCGGTTACCGAAACTTTTCCTTTTTTGGGCAAAATAATAGTTAGTTCGGAGGAAGCTGAATTATTGGATACATTTACTCCCGCAGCATTTTGAATACCGGCCCCTAATATTAACCCTGGTTCATTTGCATCACCGATATTAAATTTCCCAACAAAGGTTTTTTCTGCTACACCACTCACTCGATGGTAATTTTCGTCTACCCCTTTTAGATATACGATTGTTTGAAGGTCATTGTTTTGGAGCAATGCCTTTTCCTCTGCGATGAGTGATACAACTTGAATGCCTGGTTTATTTTTAATTTGCTGAATCTGGTCTTTGGTCAGAATGAAGGTCTTGCCTTTTTGAGGAATAATTTTTATGTCGGTGTAAAATGAAGAATAGAGTGATTTCACCAGACCTTCAAAGCCATTGAAAACACTCAATACTAAAATCTGACAAGCCGTTGCAAATGCGATTACCCCTACCGTTACCCAAGCAATCCAATTAATGGCATTGGCGCTTTTTTTTGCTTTAAAATATCTCCAGGCAAAGGTTAGATACATATCCTAAACCCCAAGGGGTGATTTAAATGAGGTTCGGTTAAGGTGAATATTAATCTATTGTTGGGGTATTTTCTTTTGATGAGTTACTATCTTCCTTTTTTATTTTTTCAAATAGCTCTTCCATTTTAAAAACATAATCCAAGGTATCATCTATAAAAAATTTCAATTCAGGAATACTACGAAGCTGATGGCGGACCCTAGCGCCCAATTCCTTTCTGATTTCTTTGTTTTTTTCTTCAAATTTTAATAGGGCCGCTTGAGTATCCTTTATTTGAAACATACTCAAATAAACCCTAGCTTCGAAAAGGTCGGGCGTTATTTTTACATTAGAAATCGAGATCATCCCCCCATCCATCATCAATAGGTTGAAACGGCGAAATATATCATTCAATTCTTCATTAATCAATCCTGCAACCTGTTTCTGTCTTTTTGTTTCTGTCGTCATATAATTTATTGCTGTATTACAAAATTACTTTTTTATTGTGGATTACTAGGTTTATTGCTCAATTGGACTTTTTAGAACCATTTCAGTAAACGTATTCCAATGAAGAACTTAGTCAAAGGGAGGCTGAAATTGACAATAATAGTGGTAAAATTGACCTCAGTAAAATATAGCCTCTGAAATTTCAAACTTTAATCCCTATTCCTTACCTTTGCGGCCTAAAATTAGACCTAAATACAATAAAATCTTGTTTATGGCCAATACCGGTAAAATAAAGTCAATCATTGGTGCCGTAGTAGACGTGCAATTTGATAGTGGTAGTAATCTTCCAGAAATTTTAAATTCATTGGAGTTGAAACGTGAAAACGGGGATACTTTGGTGTTGGAAGTACAGCAACACCTAGGTGAAGACAGTGTACGAACCATTGCGATGGATGGTACAGAAGGTCTGGTTAGAGGGATGGCAGTAATTGACACTGGAAAACCAATAGCAATGCCTGTAGGAGATGCTATCAAAGGCCGTTTATTTAACGTAACAGGAGATGCGATTGATGGTTTACCGCAGGTTAGCAAGGTGGGCGGACGTCCAATTCATGCTAAACCACCTTTATTTGAAAATTTAAGTACTGCCAATGAGATATTATTTACTGGTATTAAAGTAATCGATCTTATTGAACCTTACGCAAAAGGAGGAAAAATCGGATTGTTTGGTGGTGCCGGTGTGGGAAAAACAGTATTGATTCAAGAGTTGATCAATAATATTGCGAAAGCCTACAGTGGTGTATCGGTTTTTGCAGGAGTGGGAGAGCGTACAAGAGAAGGAAATGATTTGATGAGAGAGATGATTGAAGCTGGAATTATGAACTATGGCGAAAAGTTTAAACATAGTATGGAAGAAGGTGGATGGGATTTAAGTGCGGTGAACATGGATGATTTGAAAGAGTCTAAAGCAACCTTCGTATTTGGACAAATGAATGAACCACCCGGAGCAAGAGCTCGTGTGGCTTTAAGTGGATTAACGATTGCTGAATATTTCCGTGATGGAGATGGAACTGGACAAGGAAAAGACATTTTGTTTTTCGTAGATAATATCTTCCGTTTTACACAGGCTGGTTCGGAGGTTTCTGCCTTGCTTGGTCGTATGCCAAGTGCGGTGGGTTACCAACCTACTTTGGCAACTGAAATGGGTTTGATGCAAGAGAGAATCACCTCTACAAAAAATGGCTCGATTACATCTGTTCAAGCAGTGTATGTTCCTGCAGATGATTTAACCGATCCGGCTCCTGCTACTACCTTTGCGCATTTGGATGCGACGACGGTATTGAGCAGAAAAATTGCGGATCTTGGTATCTATCCTGCGGTGGATCCCTTGGATTCAACTTCTAGAATCTTAACTCCATTGATTGTTGGTGATGAGCATTACAATACTGCCAACAGAGTTAAATTAATTTTACAACGCTACAAAGAATTACAAGATATTATTGCAATCCTTGGTTTGGATGAACTAAGTGATGATGATAAGCAAACAGTTTCTAGGGCTCGTAAGGTACAACGTTTCTTGAGTCAGCCTTTTTTTGTTGCTGAACAGTTTACGGGTTTGAAAGGGGTACTAGTTCCTATTGAAGATACTATTCGCGGTTTCAACGCTATCATGGATGGTGAAGTGGATGAATATCCTGAAGCTGCTTTTAACTTAGTAGGTACACTTGAAGATGCTATTGAAAAAGGTAAGAAAATGATGGCGGCAGCAACTGCTTAAATCTTTTCAAGAACTTTTTTATAAATAATCATTGAAGTCGATAAATAATTTGTTCACCAATAAACCAGGTTCTCTTTTGGAGACAAGGGTATGAATTTAGAAATATTAACTCCTGAAAAAAAGATATTTAGTGGCGAAGTATACGGTGTTCAATTACCTGGTATCACTGGTTCTTTTGAAGTACTAGATAAACATGCCCCGATGGTGGGCGCATTGAAGGCTGGTAAACTTAAAGTACTCACAGATAAGGTTTCTACCACTTCCTATTCTATTCTTAGTGGTTTTGTGGAGGTGTTGAATAATAAAACGATTGTACTAATAGAAGGCGCCGAAGAACTTTAACACGCTCTATTAATTAAATATTTAGCCCCTTTTTAGGGGCTTTTTTATTCGACAAGTTTTTTGTTTGAAAAGGAATGTTCAGTGCATCAGTACCATCAGTCGACTTGTTTTTTAAGTTGTAAATGAGACCAAGCCGTCAATGGAAAAAATAATAGAAGCCAGAAGAAATCGAATTGACCAGTTAATAAAAACATAGAAAGGGTAATTATTAAAACATACAAAGGGTAGGTGAAAAACAAGAGTCCTACCATGATTGAGTCAAAGTGATCTGTATCGTTTGTTTTTTTTGTAATGATTTTTTTTAATGGGTAGTAAAGCGGAGCATGCAAAAGCCATCCAGCTATCGAGGGCGCAAAGAGTATTATTTTTTTAAGGATAGGTTGGGGAATAAAAAAATAGCTTCGTATTTTTTCTTTATTTGATTTTTCAATTTCATATACAAAGTTAGAAAGTTGTTGTTGAGCAACCTTATTAAAGCTTTGAATGGCTTTTCCAAAACCCTCTTTGCAATCAACCTCTTTTGCAGTGATGAGATCGCCTAAAAACAAATGAATGTTTTTTCCAAATTTATTGAATGAACTATAATTTATTCCAATGGGTAATACTTTTAGGGGAATGCCTTCTTGCCAGCTACTGATGGCTAATCTTGCCGTTCCTTTCATGAGTGGTCGAAGATGCCATTCATTGATACATCTACCTTCTATAAAAATTAGTACGATGCCATTTTGGTTAAAAATTTTTTTGCAGCGATCAAAAGTGTTGTAGTTATCAGATATATTTTCCACTCCTTCACTGATTCGATAGACAGGCAATAGTTTAAGCGAAACTAAAATTTTAGTAATCAATTTCCCATTAAATGCATCTCCTCTTGCGAGGGAGTAAATGGGTTTATTGAAGAGGGTACATAAGATGATTGCATCTAGAAAAGAATTAGGATGGTTTACGGCAAGAAGGAGTGGGCCTTCGGAGTTGAATAATTCTTTTTTATTTATTTGAATATCCCTGCAATAGAATTTGATAGCAGCCCTTGCAATAATTTTTACAAATTGGTATAGCATTTGTTCGAGGTAAGCAATGGATTTAGTCCTATTGATTGATCAGTTTGTTGAACAAATGTAAGTCAAAATTTATCAGTTTAGAAAGTGGCGGAGGGCCTTAATTCAGTTGAGGGTCGATGGGGTAGTTGATCATCATTTCATAATCTCCTCCAAGTTGTCTTAGGCTATCTTTCCAAATTTTATCAGGAGATGAGTGAAAAATTAAATTACTAGTAGCCTTAGCCGTTATCCAAGTATTTTCTTTTAATTCATCTTTGAGTTGTCCTTTACTCCAGCCGCTATAACCTATAAAAAAACGAATTTTAGCAAGGTCTATTTCATTGTTTTTTATGAGTTGGGAGGCTATTTCAAAATCTCCTCCCCAATAAATATCTTTCAATATTTGTTGTCCACCTGGAATAAGTTTGGGGTATTGGTGTAAAAAATGGACAGTGTTTATCTGAACAGGTCCGCCATAGAAGACTGGAATAGGAAATCCTTCGAAATTACTCATCAGAGAATCGAGGGTTTCATCAAAGAGTTTGTTCAAAACAAAACCAACGGTACCTTCTTGATCGTGTTCACATATTAATGCTACTGACCTTGTAAAATGAGGGTCCTTCAAGAAAGGTTCTGCAATTAATAATATTCCAGTAGCGGGAGAAATCATATTTCTAAATTAAATAATTATTTCTCACAGTACTAATATTGTTTTAGTTTTTTTTATAAATGGGATTCTAAAACCTTCGTTAAAATATTTTTTTAGAGATTAAAAATTAATTTGGTAGCCATTATTGGTTTACTTTTATAACAATGAAACGTATTTTTCCAGTAATCACGGTTTTAATTTTGCTTTCGCTGTTGGGAATTATTTTTTTCCAGATTTTATGGATTAAGGGAACCCTTGAGTTAGAAGAGCAAAAATTTTATGAGCATGTAAGTCTGGCTACTTCGCAGGCAGCTACTGATTTGATGGAAGAGAAAGGCAATCTTATGCCTTTAAGGAGAAAGAGTGAGGCATTGTTTCGGAGTGAGAGTCAGCTTGAAATTTTTAGGCCTACGGTTGCACAAAAATATAGTGGGGATGAAATCAATCGGATCATTCGAAAAGCATTCGATAAAAAAAATCTAAGAAATGTTCCTTTTGAATTTGCGATTAGTCCTACGTCATTAATTGGCGAAGAAATCCAATCAGCCAATTTTTATAAATTATATGCAGACTCAGTAAATAATAAACTTCATGTTATTCAATTAGAGTCACCAGTAGGAAGCCTTGCAGAGGGTATCTCTCCACAGGAAGTATTGATTGTGACTGTACCCCATGCAAAAAAACTTATTTGGCAGTCGCTTACCTGGTTCATTATCGGAGCCATTATTTTCCTTTTGATTATTATTACTGCATTTTTTCTTACAGTGAGAGCTTTGTTAAAACAAAAAAAGTTAAGTGAAATAAAATCAGATTTTATCAATAATATGACCCATGAATTTAAAACTCCGCTGGCTACGATTTCGCTTGCTGTGGATGCTTTAAAGAATGAAAAAGTAATCAATGACCGTGAAAAAATGAATTACTTTACGGGGATTATCAAGGAAGAAAATAAGCGAATGAATAGACAGGTAGAGACTATTCTTCAAGCTGCATTGCTGGATAGGCAGCTGGTTCAATTGAATCTTAAAAAAATGCACGCGCACGATTTAATTAATAGTGCCTTAAGTAATATCAATCTTCAAGTAGATGAGATTCATGGTCGATTGGAGGTTAGTCTTAAAGCTGTGGAGGATTTTATTTTAGCAGATGATGTACACTTTACTAACCTTATCAGTAACCTGCTTGATAATGCAGTTAAATACTCAAAAGACGACCTTCGAATTATAATCAGTACACAAACGGAAGGCAATCGATTAAAGATTAAAATTGAGGACAATGGAATAGGTATGACTAAGGAAACAGCGAATAGGATATTTGAAAAATTTTACCGTGCTCACAACGGTAATCTGCACAATGTTAAGGGCTTTGGACTTGGACTTAATTATGTAAAAATGATGGTTGATTCTCACCACGGCAGCATAAAAGTTGAAAGCGTTTTGGGAAAAGGAAGTAGTTTTTTATTGAGTTTCCCGTTGGTTAAAAATTAGAAAGTCCCTCTTGTAGTTTCCCCCTGATTTGTACTGTTTAATTTTTTTGGACAAGCATTGGTTAATTTCCAGTCACCATTTGTTATAATATTTGGCCTAAACAAACCATGTTTAGCCCTCTTTTTTGTGACATTACTTACCGTTTTTGGCCCTTTCCCTACTGCAATTTTCATAATCCACAGGTTATACACCTATATACACAGGTTATTCACTCCGTAAACACCCTTTTTACTACTTAAAGTTATACTGAGCGAGCATTTCAGCTTGTGGATAAAAATGTTTATATCATTTTAGATGTAAAAGTGGGAAAAGGTGTTATTTTGTGGTAATAATTTGATACATATTAAATAACTTATTAAATGATTGGTTTTTTAGGCGAATATGAGGCTACGATGGATGCCAAAGGGCGTTTTCTTTTGCCAGCCGGCTTTAAAAAGCAGCTGTCAGAGGAAGGGGCGGGGCAATTTGTGATCAATCGAGGCATTGAGGCTTGTTTGAGTTTATATCCCATGCAGAGCTGGGAACCAATTTTTGCGGAAGTAAGTAAGTTGAATGATTTTGATCCTAAGGTTAGACAGTTTCGTAGATATTTTTTGAATGGAGCTATCCAGCTGGAGTTGGATACAGCTGGAAGGTTATTAATTCCAAAGGCTTTAATGGAGTATGCAGGATTAGAAAAAGATGTGGTACTAGTGTCAGCCGTAAATAAAATTGAAATCTGGGACGCGGTTAAGTATAAAATGTTCTTTGAATCTTTTACACCAGAATCCTATAGTAATCTGGCCAATGAAGTGATGAATAAAAATGATGAAAAACTGAAAAGCTGACATGTTGAAAAAAGCGCCCACTGACGAAAGTAATTTGCCCCTCCATTCATCAGCGGATCAGTTGAATTATCATATACCCGTTCTACTTCAGGAAACCATCGAGGGATTGGCTGTTAAGGCAGATGGAGTTTATGTGGATTGCACATTTGGTGGAGGCGGACATAGCAAGGAATTATTAGCGCAACTAGGTGAAAAGGGAGTTTTGGTTGCCTTTGACCAAGATGAAGATGCTAGAAAAAACCTTCCAAATGATAGCAGAATAATTTTTGTGCCACAAAACTTTCGTCATCTTCAACGCTTTTTGCGCTTACATAAAATTACTCAGGTCGATGGGATATTGGCTGATCTTGGAGTTTCTAGCCACCAGTTTGATAAGGCTGAAAGGGGATTTTCAATTCGCTTTGATGCAGCGCTCGATATGCGAATGGATCAGCGACAAAAAACTACAGCAGCCGATGTTCTCAAGCAATTTACTGAGCTACAGCTACACAAAATGTTAGAACAATATGGTGAAGTTACCAATGCAAAAACATTGGCAAAGACAATAGTTCAGCAAAGGGTATTGATGCCCATCAAAACCATTCAACAATTTAAGCAAGCAGTTGAATCGGTGGTAAAGGGAAATCCTCAAAAATATTTCGCTCAAGTATTTCAAGCTTTAAGAATAGAAGTCAATGATGAAATGGGCGCATTAAAAGAACTATTGCAGCAAACCCCTGCTTTATTAAAATCTGGTGGAAGAGTGGCTATCATTACTTTTCATTCATTGGAAGATAGGTTGGTAAAGAATTTTTTTAAGACTGGAAGTTTTTCCGAAGAGGTGGTAGATGAATTGTATGGAGGTAAGCCAGAAAGTCAATTTAAAATTCTTACTAAAAAACCAATCTTACCAACTGATGTTGAAACAAGGCAAAATAAAAGATCTAGAAGTGCAAAATTGAGATTGATTGAAAAAAAATAATCACTCAGTTAATGGTTGGTAAAACAACTAAAATCAAGTGATTCATATTTAGTAAAAATGTTTGAAGATAAGTTTATACAAAAAGAAGAACCGATTGCTGTAAAAAGGGATTGGAAAATTATTCTAAGCCATAAATGGGTGGTTAAGAATATTCCCTTCTTTCTTTTTTTAGCAGTTTTGGCGGTGTTGTATATCTACAATGGTCATCATTCCGATAAGTTAATTAGAAAAATGGGAGAAACTGAAAAGCATATTAAGGAGTTAGAATACGAATATAAAACAGTTAAGAGTGAGGTTATTTTTAGAAGTAAAGCAAGTGAATTAATAAAAGCGGTCGAACCGATGGGGTTGAAGGAACTGACATCTGCTCCAGTTATTTTGTTGCAGGATACACCTGAAAAGTAGGAGTTGTATTGAAAATAGTTTAAAAGGAATAACTGAAAACTAAGAAAATTAAAAAAGTATTTTAAAATAACAATCGAACAAAAAAATAAAAGTATTGGATATTAAAAAAGACATATTGTGGCGAGTGTATCTCTGTTTTATAGGGATCGTATTACTAGGCGCAGTTGTATTGGGCAGAGCTTTTTTCTTACAACAGGTTCAAGGTGCTTATTGGAAAAGCATGGGCGATAGTTTGCATTTAAAATATGTACCACTAGTAGCAGAGCGGGGAACTATTTTTAGTGAAGATGGAAATATGTTAAGCACTTCTATTCCAATTTTTGATGTGTACATAGACTTTGGAGCGGATGGGTTAAGAGAAAAAAATGGAAAACGGTTTAGACAATATTCGGATACTTTGAGTAGTTGTTTAGCCAATCTTTTTAAGGATAAAACCAAGGAAGCCTATTTGAATGAGCTGCAAATGGCCTATAAAAATGTAGATCGATATTATACTTTGAAAAAGAAAATTTCTTTTTTGGAGTATGAGCAGTTGAGAGAATTTCCATTGGTAAAATTGGGAAGAAATAAAAGTGGTTTTATGATTGATCCACGTGATAAACGCATCAATCCATATGCATTGTTAGCTAGTAGAACCATCGGTTTATCAAGAGATAATGCGAAGTTGAATGTTGGCCTTGAACAGAGTTACGATAGTTTATTGCGTGGCAGAACTGGTCAGCGATTGATGCGTTACATCGCTGGAGCCTACATGCCGGTAGAAGGTGCTGAAGTAGAGCCTGAAAATGGAAAGGATATTATCACCACTTTAGATACCTACATTCAAGACATTACTGAAAGTGCTTTAATGAATATGGTGGTGGGTAATAATTCTAATCATGGAACTGTAATAGTAATGGAAACAGCTACTGGTAAGATTAAAGCAATCGCTAATCTAGGTAAACAACCCAATGGAACTTATGTGGAAGATTTAAATTATGGAATTGCGAAGGCTACTGAGCCTGGTTCTATTTTTAAACTCGCTACCTTATTAAGTTTACTAGAAGACAAGTACGTTACTAAAAATACTATTGTGGATTGTGAAGGCGGTGCTAAATCTTTTTACGGATTAAAAATAAAAGATGCGCATTTGGGAGCAGGTTCAATTACTGTTAAAGATGCATTTTCTTCAAGTAGTAATGTGGCATTTGCAAAATTAGCGGATCAGTATTATCACAATGACCCTTCAAAATTCTTATCTCACTTACATCATTTACGATTGGATACTTTAACAGGTATTGATATCACAGCTGCTTCTGCTAGGCCAACTATTAAAAGTCCTAAAAACAGAAGCTGGTCAAAGACTACGATACCTTATATGGCGCAAGGTTATGAGGAATTACTCACTCCCTTGCACTTACTAATGGTCTACAATGCAGTTGCTAACAATGGAACTATGGTGCAGCCCTATTTAGTTAATTCAGTAAATCAGTATGGCATAGAAGTAAAAAGAATATTACCTAAGGTGTTGGTAAATAAAATATGCAGTGATGAAACGCTTGCGCAATTGAAGGAGTGCTTAAAAGCAGTCGTAGATAGTGCGCATGGAACTGGCCATAAAGTATTGTATGACTCTAATTATTCTATTTCTGGAAAAACTGGAACAGCAGTTACCGCATTGGATAATCGTGGTTACAATAAGGGCAATAAAATTTATCAAGCATCTTTCATGGGTTATTTTCCATCAGAAAAGCCAGCTTATACCATTGCTGTAGTTATTCAAAACAGTGCTCAATCAAAATTGATTTACGGTGCTGATGTTTCTGGAAAAGTATTCAAGGAAATAAGTGATAAGATTTATGCTCGTTATTTAAGCAATCAAAAATTTAAAAGAAGTCTAACTCCCGATACTTTACAATACCGTTATTATGGAATGAAGAATGAATTGAATTCCATTTTTACACAATTGAATTTGCCCTTTGTAGATTCAGCTCTTGGAGGATACTGGAGAACTATGCAAATGAGAGACAACTCAGCAGTTTTTAATTTACCAGAAACTGCAACTACTCCTGCTTTGGTTATTCCTAGTGTAGTTGGCATGGGTTTAAAGGATGCTGTGTACTTGATGGAAAATAAGGGGTTGAAAGTAATGGCTACTGGAAGAGGAAGAGTATTTAGTCAATCCTTAGAAGCAGGTGCCTCGTTTATTAAAGGACAAACTGTAACAATATTTTTAAATTGATTTTAGCAGACCTACTATATAAAGTTAGCATTCGAGCGGTATTGGGTAATACCAATATCGAGGTAAATGATTTGCAAATCGATTCACGAAAAGTGGGTGAGGCGAGTTGTTTTATTGCAATCAAGGGAAGTGTTATTGATGGACATCAGTTTATTGATATTGCAATTAAAAATGGCGCAAAAGCAATTCTGTGTGAGGTGCTTCCGATTGAGGTAAGTGAAAAGGTAACCTATGTTCAGGTCGAAAACAGTGCAGTTGCTGTTGGTTTTGTAAGTCATAATTTTTATGGGGCACCTTCTGAAAAAATCAAGTTGGTGGGAGTTACGGGTACCAATGGCAAAACCACTATTGTTACTCTTTTATGGAAATTATTTACTGCATTAGGGAAAGAATGTGGTTTGATCAGCACTATTCAAAATCAAATTGGCGATACCATTTTAGTTTCTACACATACTACTCCTGATGCAATTAGTTTGAATTCAATGTTGCGTAAAATGGTAGATGCAGGTTGTAAATACGTTTTCATGGAATGTAGTAGTCACGCAATTCATCAGCATCGTATTTCAGGGTTGCAATTTACGGGAGCACTATTTAGCAATATTAGCCACGACCATCTTGATTACCATAGCACGTTTGAAGAATATATCAGCGTAAAAAAATCTTGGTTTGATGGACTTCCTTCCACAGCATTTGCTATTAGTAATGCAGATGACAAAAGGGGTAGAGTAATGCTGCAGAATACGATGGCGAAGAAATATTATTACAGTCTCAAAACAATGGCTGATTGTAAAGGAAAGATTCTTGATAATAGTCTTACCGGTTTACATATGTTGGTAAATGATATAGACGTTTACTTTAGAATGATTGGTGAGTTCAATGCTTATAATTTATTAGCAGTATTTGAAGCAGCAATTTGTTTGGGCCAAGATAAAAATTTGGTTTTACAATTATTGAGCAGTTTGGATGGTGCAGAAGGTAGGTTTGATTATATGGTAAGTAGCCGCGAAAAAATAATTGGCATCATAGATTATGCTCATTCGCCAGATGCATTGTTGAATGTATTGGCTACGATAAAAAAATTGCGCCAAGGTAATGAGCGAATTATAACGGTGGTAGGATGCGGAGGCGATAGAGATAAAACCAAGAGACCAATAATGGCGGCTGTAGCATGTGAATATAGTGATCAAGTAATCTTTACTTCTGACAATCCAAGAAATGAAGATCCTCTTGAAATATTACATGAAATGGAACTAGGCGTTAATGTAGTAGCTAGGAAAAAATACATCACCATCGCTGATAGGAAGGAAGCAATCAAGACAGCAGTAACACTAGCGTTAAAAGAAGATATCATTTTGATCGCAGGAAAAGGACATGAAAAATATCAAGAGATAAAAAAAGTGAAATATGATTTTGATGACAAGAAACTTTTGAATGAAATGTTTGAATTGATGGAGAGATAGCTCAGTAAGCTGATGATTACTCAAGTTAAAAGTAAGGATATATTATAAAATAAAAAAGTAGTAAAAGAGCAAATAAAAAAATATGCTGTATCATTTATTTCATTGGCTTACTGAATCAGGATACAAATTTCCTGGAAGTAAATTATTTGACTTCATCACTTTTCGTGTGATGTTGGCAGTTATTTTGAGTCTATTTATTACTACTGTATATGGCAAAAAGTTAATTGCTTTTCTTCAAAAAAAGCAGTTGGGAGAAAGTGTTAGGGAATTGGGTTTGGAAGGAGAGCAGCAAAAGAAAGGAACACCTACAATGGGAGGAATTATAATCCTACTGGCTATTTTAATACCTACTTTATTGTTGGCAAATCTCGACAAGGTCTACATCCGATTGATGCTGCTTTGTACTGTTTGGTTGGGTACGATTGGTTTTATTGATGATTATTTAAAAATTCGATCTAAACGTATTGCACTTGCTAAGGGAGTTGATTACAAAAAAAGCAATAGTGATGGATTGGCTGGAAGATTTAAAATATTTGGTCAGGTAATGCTGGGGATCATCGTAGGAGCTACTTTGTATTTCACTCAAAGTGTAGTGGTGCAAAGGGAAGTTTATAATCCTGATTTTTCATTGGTGAAAGGTTCTGTTTTAAGACCGGGTGAAAAATTAATGAGTGATAGCTTTAATGTAGCAACGATCGATGGTAGAAAACATCTTTTTGTAAAAGTAAAATCTCCTATCACTACTATACCTTTTGTGAAAACGCATGAATTTAATTATGCCAAATTGCTGCCTAAAAATTTACAAGACTACACCTATTTGCTTTATATTCTTATTGTAATATTTATAGTAACTGCTGTGAGTAATGGTGCCAATATAACCGATGGTTTGGACGGTTTAGCTACAGGAGTGAGTGCTATTATTGGAATTAGTCTAGGGATTTTTGCTTACGTAAGTGGTAATATAAAGTTTGCGGAATACCTCAATATAATGTACATCCCTAATTTAGGAGAGTTGTCAATTTTTATTGCGGCTTTTGTTGGTGCATGTATCGGTTTTCTTTGGTACAACTCATATCCTGCACAAGTTTTCATGGGAGATACCGGTAGCCTTGCGTTAGGTGGAATCATTGCAGCATTGGCAATCATCGTTCGTAAAGAATTATTGATTCCAATTTTTTGCGGTGTTTTTTTAGTAGAAAATTTAAGTGTGATGATTCAGGTAGGGTATTTTAAATATACCAAGCGAAAGTATGGTGAGGGGCGAAGAGTTTTTTTAATGAGTCCGCTGCATCACCATTATCAAAAATTAGGATACCATGAAAGTAAGATTGCTGTTCGATTTTGGATTGTTACAATTTTATGTGTAGTCGTAGCCATTGTTACATTGAAATTGAGATAAAAAATATAGACATCGGGTATAAAAAAATGCAAAAAAAATTAGTCATATTAGGAGCAGGTGAAAGCGGAATTGGAACTGCTCTATTGGCTATTCAGCAAGGATATCAAGTATTTGTTAGTGATGGTGGAAAAATTAAAGAGGAGTATAAAAAAGAATTACAAACCAATAACATTGACTTTGAAGAATTGGGACATACAGAAGAAAAAATATTTGAAGCAGATGAGGTAATGAAAAGTCCGGGTATTCCAGAGAAAAATGAGCTAGTAAAAAAAATAAGACAAAAGGGGATTGCTATTATTAGTGAAATTGAATTTGCCTTTAGATATAAGGGTGATAGTAAAATAATTGCTATCACGGGTAGTAATGGAAAAACAACTACTACCGCACTAACATGGCATATTTGTAAGCATGCAGGAATTGATTGTGCAATGGTTGGTAATATCGGATATTCTTTTGCAAGACAATTAGCGCTAGATCCAAAATCTTTATATGTGATAGAGATTAGTTCTTTTCAATTGGATGATATTAAAACTTTTCGTCCAGATGTGGCGATACTTACCAATATCACCGAAGATCATTTAGATAGGTATGATTACAAAATGCAAAATTATATCGATAGTAAGTTTAGAGTAGCAGAAAATCAACAGATCAACGATGTTTTTATTTTCAACTTAGATGATGTAATTACCAATCAAAATATAAATAAATATCCCATTCAATCAACTTTATATCCCATTACAATGAGTAAAGAACTACCACAGGGTGCGTACCTGACAAACGCTCAGATGCACTTAAAATGGAAAGCGGAGGAAATGCATATGAGCATAGAAGATTTTGCATTGAAAGGAAAACACAACCAGTATAATAGCATGGCTGCAAGTTTAGGTGCTACGGCAGTGGGTATTAAGAAAGAAATTATCAGGGAGTCGCTACAAACTTTCCAAAGTTTAGAACACCGCATGGAGCCAGTGGCTAAAATAAAAGGAGTTCAGTTTATCAATGATTCAAAAGCTACCAATGTCAATAGTACTTGGTTTGCATTGGAAAGTATTGATAAGCCAACCATTCTAATATTGGGTGGTGTAGATAAAGGCAATGACTACTCGCTTTTAAATGATCTGGTTAAAGAAAAAGTAAAAGCCATTGTTTGCATGGGTATTGATAATCGGAAGATACAGGAAGCTTTCGGAGACTTTGTTTCATTGATTGTTAACGCAAGTTCTGCTGAGGAGGCTGTAAAGGCAGCATTTCATTTTTCGGATAAAGGTGATGTTGTTTTACTTAGTCCAGCCTGCGCAAGTTTCGATCTTTTTAAAAATTATGAGGATCGGGGAAATCAATTTAAAACTGCAGTAAAAAATTTATAAGAAAATAAAATTCGAAGCATTAAGCTAAGAATACAAAATTAAAATATCCAACCTGTCTCCAAGCAGTAGGAGAAAATATATGACAGAGCAAAAATCCATATTAAAAAAATTGTTTGGAATTCCACCAATAGAAGAGGGGGTCTTTAATACTTCTATAAGGGGAGTTGAAGGTATGAGTGGAAATCTTGTTCGGAAGACAAGTGGAGATAAAGTAATATGGGCGTTTGTGATCATTCTTTCATTGATCAGCTTATTGGTGGTTTATAGCAGTACTGGCTCATTGGCATATAAATACAGTAAGAGTACGGAAAGTTATCTTTTTAAACAATTTGCATTAATTATTTCAGGTGTAATTTTTATTTATTTTGCACATCGTGTCAATTACACCTTTTACTCTAGGGTTGCCAAAATATTATTTTTAATCTCTATTCCCTTATTAATCTATACCTATTTTTTTGGTACCACTTTGAATGAAGGTAGTCGTTGGATTAAACTCCCTGTAATCAATCAAACCTTTCAAACATCTGACCTTGCCAAGTTAGCACTGTTTATGTATTTGAGTCGACAATTGAGTAGAAAGCAACAGGTCATCAAAGATTTTAAGAAAGGATTTTTACCGATTATTATTCCCATTCTTGTAATATGTGTTTTAATTGCTCCAGCTAATTTATCAACTGCTATGTTGGTAGCTGGAACAAGTTTTATGCTAATGTTTATTGGCCGTGCTAATGCCAAGCATCTGATTCTAACGATTACAATCGCAATCATTCCAATTATATTGCTATCACTGGTAGCGGTTAAATATTATGATAAGGCGGAAGGGAAATCAAAAGATTTGCCAGCCATATTTTCCTCTGGTAGGATACCTACTTGGATTAGTCGGATTCAAACATTTATTTATACTGGTAAAGGAGATGGTGGAGAAAAGACTTATCAGATTAACCAGGCTAAAATTGCGATTGCGAGTGGTGGCTGGTTTGGAAGAGGACCAGGCAATAGCAATGCTCGTAATTTTTTACCGCACTCTTACAGTGATTTTATTTTCGCCATCATATTAGAAGAGTACGGATTATTGGGTGGGGCATTTATTGTTTTTATTTATTTATTGTTTTTATATCGATGTATTAGGTTGTATAGAAAATGTCCATTTGCATTTGGGGCATTTCTCGCATTGGCCTTGAGCTTCACCTTGGTGATTCAGGCATTTGCCAATATGGGTGTTAATGTAAATGTATTTCCTAATACAGGGGTTACCCTGCCTTTAGTAAGTATGGGAGGAAGTAGTTTTCTTTTTACTTGTTTGTCTATTGGAATTATTTTAAGTGTGGCTCGAAATGTAGAACAGCAGGAAAGTCCAGCTTCACTTGAAATAGAAAAAGCATAAAAAATAATTGATTTTATAATATTAATGAAAGAACAAGTAGACGATAGCATTTTAGGAAATTCCAGTTCTGGAAGCCCAATTGCCCGCATCATTATTGCAGGTGGTGGAACAGGGGGACATATTTTTCCAGCTATTGCTATTGCCAAGGCTATTGTAAAATTACAACCACAGGCGCAAATTTTGTTTGTAGGGGCTTCGGGTAAAATGGAAATGGAAAAAGTGCCCTTAGCAGGATTTCGTATCGAAGGATTGACAATAGCAGGATTTAATAGAAGCTCTTTGATAAAAAATATTGCATTGCCGTTTAAATTGATAAAGAGTTTTTTTCAGGTTAGTACTATTTTTAAATCGTTCAAGCCAACAGCTGTTGTTGGCGTAGGGGGGTATTCTAGTTTTCCTGTTCTTCGCTATGCTCAAGCAAAAGGAATAGATACTTTCATTCATGAAAGTAATTCTTACGCAGGAAAATCGAATAAGATGTTAGCTAAAAAAGCTACTAAAATTTTTGTTGCAATTGATGGAATGAATAAATTTTTTCCTTCCAATAAAATTATTCAAACAGGCAATCCGGTAAGAGAAAATATTGTGAATAATAAGCTATCAAGAGAAGAGGCGATATTATTTTTTGGACTAGATCCTAATAAGAAAATAGTCCTTGCAATTGGCGGAAGTTTGGGTGCCAAAAATATCAATGAAGCATTGGCTGCAGGAATCAATGAGTTTAAAAAAAATGACTTAGAACTGATTTGGCAAACCGGAAAACCCTATGTGGAAAATGCGAAAGAGATAGCTATTGGGAAGTCGAATATTTGGGTAAGTGATTTTATTACTCAAATGGAAAATGCTTATGGGGCTGCAGATATAGTAATTAGTAGAAGTGGTGCAATGTCGATTGCTGAATTAGCGGTCATGAAAAAGCCTGCGGTGTTGGTTCCTTTTCCTTTTGCAGCGGAAGACCATCAAAAAGTTAATGCACAAAGATTAGTTGATAAAAATGCAGCGCTGATGATCGCTGACTCTGCAGCAATAGATCATTTGGTAAAAGCGGTAATTGAGCTTTCGAAAAATGAGAAAAAGCAACAAGAATTAAAAGAAAATATAGGCAAGTTAGCGGTCAAAAATGCAGATGAAGTGATTGCTAAGGAAATTTTAAAGGCGCTTGATAAGCGAGAAGACTAAAAAATTTATTAAAAGAATCGATGAAAGTATTTAATCAATTGTTGTCATTTTTAGGAGCATCTTCTCCCCTTAAGGAGGGAAGTGAACCTACAGTCTATTTTCTCGGTATTGGAGGAATTGGCATGAGTGCAATTGCAAGATATTTTCAATCGCAGGGTGTTAAGGTAAGTGGATATGATAAAACAGAAACTGTTCTTACCAGACAACTTTCTGCTGAGGGTATCAGTATTAATTATGAAGATAAGATTGAATGTATTGACAAAAATGCTCAGCTAGTCATTTATACACCGGCAGTGCCTAAGGATAGTATCGCTCTAAATTTTTATCGGCAAAACAATTATACGGTTGTTAAAAGAAGTGATGTATTGGGTGCCATTACCAATACAGCTTTCAATATTTGTATTGCAGGTACACATGGTAAAACAACCACCAGTACGATGGTTGGGCATATTCTTCGTCATAGTAAGTATGGTTGCAATGCTTTTCTTGGGGGTATTTCAGTTAATTATGGCACTAATTTTTGGAGTGATAGTAAAAATGTTTGTGTAGTAGAAGCCGATGAGTATGATAGAAGTTTTTTGAAATTAAGTCCAGATATCGCCATTATTAGTTCAATGGATGCAGATCATTTGGATATCTATGGAACAGCAGAAAATATGGAGCAGGCGTTTATCGATTTTTCAAAAAAAGTTAAACCAGGTGGTTTGTTGATTGGTAAATATGGATTGAATAGAACGGCTGAATTATCTGCTGATCATATATTAACTTATCATGTAACAGATAGAAAGGCAAATATTTTTTCAACCAATATAGCTATTCAAAATGGTAGTTATCAGTTTGATGTTGAATTCAATGATTCTAAGCAAGGCAATTGGACTTTAAAGGAAGTGGTTTTAAATATGGGTGGCAAGCACAATATTGAAAATATGATTGCAGCAATTGCTGTTGCCCATCATATTGGAATAGAGGATAAGAAAATAATCGATGCAGTAGCCGATTTTAAAGGGGTTAAGCGGCGCTTTGAATATATTTTAAAAACAGATCATCAAGTCTTTATAGATGATTATGCGCATCATCCAGAGGAGTTAAGGGCATTGATAACCGGGGCTAAGAATTTGTTTCCAAACAAAAAGTGCACAGTGGTTTTCCAGCCGCATTTGTTTAGTAGGACAAGAGATTTTGCAGATGGTTTTGCGGAGGTATTGGATCTTGCTGATGAGATTATTCTTTTGCCGATTTATCCTGCTAGAGAATTACCGATGGAAGGTGTAAATAGTGAAATGATTTTGGACAGAATGCACAGTGAGAATAGAATGTTGTTGAGTAAGGAAAATCTATTAAAACATTTTGAATTCGAAAAAGCTGCTCATGTTGAGGAGGGCTTTGAGGGTAATATGGTAATAACAGCGGGTGCTGGAGATATCGATACTTTGGTTGAACCAATTAAAGAAATATTAAAAAATAAAAATTAATTAAAATATCCCTTTAAAAACATTAATTGAAGGGTTGATTGTATGGTAAAAAAGAAAATTATATTAAACATTTTGCTAGCCATTTTTTGGACGGTATTGGGGACGGGTACTATTGTTTTGCTTGCTGCAGCAATTCGTATCAAGGATTCAAAAAAATGTTCTGGAATAGAAATTAATATAAAAGCAGTGAGTAATAATTTTTTTGTTGACAAGGCTGACATACTTAAAATTATTACTTCTAATTCGGATGGTGAAGTGAAAGACAATAAAGTGAGTTCTTTTGATTTAAAAGGTATTGAGTTAGAACTTGAAAAAAATATTTGGATTAAAAAAGCACAATTATTTTTTGATAACAATGAAAAATTACAAGTTAACGTTACGGAGAGGGAACCCATTGCAAGAGTTTTTAGCAGTTATGGAACTACATTTTATGTTGATAAGGAGGTATCGATGTTGCCATTGAGTGATAAATTTTCTGCTAGACTGCCGATTTTTACAAATTTTCCATCTGATAAAAAGGTACTCTTACCATCGGATAGTAGTTTATTAAAAGATATTATTTCAATCAGTCAAGCGATTCAAAAAGATTCATTTTATATGGCGATGATTGAACAAATTGATATCACCCCACAAAATACTTTTGAGATGTTGCCAAAACTTGGCAATGCAGTGATTGTAGTTGGTGATGCGAAAAATATTGAAAAAAAACTAGCTAAACTGCGTTTGTTTTATAAAGAGATTATCGTAAAAGCTGGGTGGAGTAAGTATAGTGAAATTAATATTCAATACAATAATCAGGTGGTAGCAAAAAGAAAAGGTGTTGAAGATGTGAGAGCAGATTCTTTGCGCACTTTGCAATTAATTCAGCTGATTGCAGACAATGCTAAACGGTTATCAGAAGATTCTTTGCAGACAATCATACAGGACAATGAAAAAAATTCTCCCAATAGTAATATGATTCAGCAGTCAATAGAAAGAGATGAAAATAGTGATTCTAGTCAAGTAGTGGAGCCAGTTAGTTCCGAGGCAAATGTGGAAAATAAAAAATCAGCATTCATTGTAAAACAAAACTTAGATAAACAAAAAAAGACAAATAAGCAATTACCAAAATTGGTATTAAAAAAACAATCATTATAAAGCATCAATATTTAAAAACACACACACAAACATACAATTATGACACAAGAACAAAACACAACAAATGATAGCGGGGTGGTAAATACCAATCCTGTTATTGTTGGCCTTGACATTGGCACTACTAAGATAGCTGCTATTGCTGGTCGAAAAAATGAATACGGCAAACTAGAAATTCTAGGTTTTGGCCGTGCCAATAGCAATGGCGTTCAGCATGGAATGGTTTTAAACATTGATCAAACCATTAAAGCAATTGAAATGGCGTTGAAAAATTGTTATGATTCTAATCCTAATTTATCAATTGAAGAAGTGTATGTTGGAATTGCAGGCCATCATATCAAGAGTTTACAAACTAGAGGTGATATTGTTCGTCAGGCTACTGAAGAGGAAATTCGCCAGGAGGAAGTAGATCGGCTTGTTGCAGATCAATATAGGACTTACATACCTGCAGGAGATCAAATTATTGATGTAATTCCACAAGAGTTTACAGTTGATAATTTTCAAAATATCCCTAATCCAATTGGGTATAGCGGAGTGAAAGTGGGTGCTAATTTTCATATTATCACGGGAGATAAAAATGCGATTCGCAATATAAATCGGAGTGTAGAAAAAGCAGGGCTATCCACTAAAGATTTAGTCTTACAACCTTTGGCATCTGCTGCGGCAGTAATGTGCGAACAAGATTTGGAGGCAGGAGTGGCAATAGTAGATATTGGTGGTGGCACTACTGATTTAGCAGTTTTTTACGAAGGAATATTAAAACACACAGCAGTAATCCCTTTTGGTGGCGAGAATATTACCAATGATATAAAGAATGGTCTAGGTGTTTTAAAAACACAGGCAGAGCAAATGAAAATCCAGTTTGGAAGTGCATTGAGTGATGAGGCAAAGTCCAATGCTTTCATTACCATTCCGGGATTGCGTGGTATGCAGTCTAAGGAAATTAGTGTAAAAAATCTTGCAGCAATTGTTCAGGCTAGAATGAGTGAAATTATGGATTTTGTAAGCTATCATTTAAAGCAGGTAGGTTTAGATACTCGTTTATTGAATGGTGGAATTATTTTAACAGGCGGAGGATCACAGCTGAAACATTTGATTCAATTAACAGAATATGTGACAGGATTGAATGCAAGAATTGGTTATCCGAACGAGCATTTAGCTGGTGGACATATAGATGAGTTGACAAAACCAATGTACAGCACTTGTATCGGTTTAATATTGAAAGGGTACAATGATTATGAAAATAAAAATAGGCCTTTGGATGAATCTTTCCATAAAATAACTGTTCCTAATTCTTTGAGAAGACCGACTGCTTCGGAAGCTTTGGAAACATCAATGGCTGGAGATCAATTTGATCAAATTTCTAGTAATAAGAAAATGAATGAACGTAAATCATTAAAGGGATTTATGGATTCTTTCAAAATTGGATTGATTGATTTGTTCAAAGAAGAGGAAGACGGAAAATTATAAATTCAAAACTTTATAGCTTGCCAATCAAATAAATTTTGAATTCTAATTAGACAATATAATATTTTAAAATAAGCATTAACCCATTATCAACAGTACTTTCAATTGACTGCCTTACTAACAGAAAATTTGGGAATGTACTTAAATACTTATAATTATGATACATTTTGATTTACCAAAAGAGCAATCATCCATCATCAAGGTAATTGGTGTAGGTGGTGGCGGAAGCAATGCCGTAAACCATATGTTTTCGCAAAACATTGAAGGCGTAAATTTCATCATCTGTAATACAGATGCACAGGCGATTGCCCAAAGTAAAGTGCCTAATAAAATTCAGTTAGGCCCCCATTTAACACAGGGTTTGGGTGCTGGTGCGAATCCGGAAATTGGTCGACAAGCTACTGAAGAAAGTTTGGAAGAAATCAAACGAATTTTAGAAGTCAATACCAAGATGGCTTTTATAACAGCCGGAATGGGTGGTGGAACAGGTACAGGAGGGGCTCCTATTTTAGCAAAAATTTGTAAAGATCTAGGAATTCTAACAGTAGGTATTGTAACGACACCCTTTGCTTATGAAGGAAAAAAACGTTTGGCCCAGGCAGAGGAAGGAGTAAGAATGATGAAGGACCATGTTGATACCTTATTAGTTATTAGCAATGACAAATTACGTCATCAGTTTGGAAATTTAAAGATGAAAGAAGCTTTTGAAAAAGCGGACAATGTATTGGCAACTGCAGCAAAATGTATAACAGATGTAATTAATAGTACTGGCCAAATCAATGTCGATTTTGCGGATGTATGTACTGTAATGAGTAATGGGGGTGTAGCTATTTTGGGTAGTGCAATTGCGGCAGGTGAAAATAGGGCACAGGTGGCCATTGAGAATGCATTGAATTCACCTTTATTAAATGATAGTGAAATTCGTGGTGCAAGATGGATTTTAATCAATATTAATTCTGCTGAAGGAGAACATGAGTTTACGATGGATGAAGTAGAGATTATACAAAATCATTTGATTAGCAAAGCTGGAGAAGATAGTGATGTGATTTTAGGATTGGGATATGATAATACTTTAGCAGAAGGCATCAGTATCACTTTAATCGCTACTGGTTTTGAACACAAAGATCCTTTTGCAAAAAAGAGTAGTCTTTCTAAAGAAGAAAAAAAGGATGAAAAAATAGTAATGACTTTAGAAATGCCTGTGAAGGAAGAGAAAAAAATACTTCAACAACATAGTTTACCATTTGAAGAAAATCTAGTACCTGAAGTGGTAGAAGCTCCTGTAGAAATTTCTAAGTCTCCTGAATCTACAATTTCTGAATCAATGATGCCTACCTTGGTAGTGGAAGCAATACAGGAAATTCCAAATGAGCCAGTAGTTGACATTGTTGAGGAAATAAAGGATGAACAGAAAGTTTTTTTTGAAATATCTTCTGTTGCAGACCAAGCTCCAGTGATTGAATTCGATATACCAGAAATGATGCCTACTTCGGAGAAAAAGTTAATGACGCAATCGGATGAAATTATTTCTGTCAGCAAACAAATAGATAGTACTCCTACCAATACAACTGCAGGCGGATATTTAGAAAAGCCTGTAAATATTTATATTTCTGAACAAACGAATTCAAAACCGCCGATTCAGGATTCGATCAATACTTCTTTAGAGGAGCAAGATGTAGAAGAAGATTTTTCAATGGAAATGCATGTGGTAATTAAGGATGATTATTCGATGAAAGAGGAAATGGAGAATGAAGTGGAAACTCAAAAGATATTGATGGCCAAACCCGAAGAGCAGTCGATACCTGATGAAACTGAAGAGTTAAGGCGCCGTGCAATGGATCGCATAGCTAAGCTGCGTAATTTATCATTTAATATAAATGCTGCTGATCCAAACAATGAGTTTGAGTCAGTACCTGCTTATCTTAGAAGAAATATGGAGCTTCATAATTCTATCGCAGATGTAGAAAGTTTTTATAGTAATTATACTGTTAAATCAGACGACAATAATTTGATTGAACCAGGCTCGATTAATTCTTTTTTGGATGGGAAAAAACCAGATTAAAAATTAATATTTTTCTGTGAATAGGATCCAGTGATGTGTTTTTATATTGTATAGTTTGTGAAGCCCCTTGCTGAAAAGCGAGGGGCTTGTGTTTTAGTGAACTGGTATTAATTACGCAACCTGTAAAAATAGCAGAGAAGTAATTTTTAGCTCATTCTCCTGATGCCGTTTCTATTGCCTATTTTTGCAGATACTATGCAACTCTTCAAAATTACTAGCCGTATAATTGTTACTTGTAGTAATCGGCTATCACCATTTTTACAACAAGAAATTATTGAACTTGGGTTTACGCCTATTCGTGTTTTTAAGACAGGGGTAGAATTAAACGGTACATTAGAAGATTGTATAAAGCTCAATTTAAATCTTCGATGTGCAAGTCAGATTTTATTTTCTATCAATGAATTTGCTGCACGAAATGCCGAAGAGTTGTATAATCATTTGTTGCATATTGAATGGGAAGATATAATTGCGGTAGATGGATATTTTTCTATCACTAGCAATGTTGACAATGCTACCATTAACAATTCTTTATTTGCCAATGTGAAAGTAAAGGATGCGATTGCTGATCGATTTAGGAATCGAACAGGCCAACGTCCCAATTCAGGTCCAGAGTTGGATAAAGTGGTAATTCATTTATATTGGAAGGAAGAGGTTGCAGAATTATTTATTGATACTTCTGGTGAAACCCTCTCTAAACATGGGTATAGAAAAATTCCTGGAAAGGCACCCATGTTAGAGGCATTGGCTGCTGCTACTTTGTTGGCAACTAAGTGGGATAGAAAATCTCCTTTCATTAATCCAATGTGTGGTTCTTCTACATTGGCGATAGAGGCGGCATTGTTGGCTACCCAAAGAATGCCTGGATTGTTTAGAAATAATTATGCATTCATGCATTTGATAGGATTTGAATTAGAAATGTATGAGGTACAAAGAAAAAAATTAGATGAAGCCATTATAGAAGTGAGTGGATTAAAAATTGTAGCAACTGATATTAGTAGTGATGCGGTAAATATTTCAAAAATCAATGCCATAGCTGCAGGGGTAGAAGATTTGATTGAATTTTCTGTAGGTGATTTTGCTACTACGCAGATTCCATTAGACCAAGCTGGTGTTATTTATTTTAATCCAGAATATGGAGACCGCCTAGGGGTAGAAGCAGAACTCGAAATTACCTATGGTAGAATCGGAGATTTTATGAAGCAGCAATGTAAAGGTTATACAGGTTATATCTTCACTGGTAATTTGGAGCTTGCAAAAAAAATTGGACTCAAACCAAAAAGGCGCATTGAATTTTATACTAGTAAAATCGATTGTAGGTTATTTGAATATGAGTTGTATGCAGGAACAAAAAGAATTGATATTGTTCAAGATTGATTTGATGAATGATGATTTATTCTTTTAAGAAGCTGTATCATAAGCCCATTCAACCAATGTAGCGCCCCAAGTAAATCCACCACCAAAAGCTGCTAAAACTATTTTATCACCCTTGTGTAATTGCTTTTCCCATTCCCAAAGACAAAGTGGAATGGTAGCTGCAGTGGTATTGCCATAACGTTGAATATTCAACATTACTTTATCATGAGATAACCCCATTCGATTGGCAGTTGCATCTATGATTCTTTTATTTGCTTGGTGAGGTACAAGCCAAGCAATGTCTTCACCTGTTAGTTGGTTGCGTTCTAACAAATCGTATGCAGCATCAGCCATCCCTTTTACAGCTGCTTTGAATACCTGTTGTCCTGATTGGTAAATATTGTGTTCTTTTGCCAATACTGTTTCTATGCTTGCGGGCTTTAATGATCCACCTGCTTTCATGTTTAAAAAATCTTTTCCGCTGCCATCACTTTTTAGTAAACTGTCTTTTACTCCATTGCCATCGATAGAAGGCTCGAGTAAAACTGCTCCTGCGCCATCACCAAAAAGTATACAGGTAGTTCTATCTGTGTAGTCAACAATGGAACTCATTTTATCGGCTCCCACAACCACTACTTTTTTATATCGACCACTTTCAACCAATGCGGATCCAGTAGTTAGACCAAATAAAAATCCAGAGCAGGCAGCACTTAAATCGAATCCCCAAGCATTTACTGCGCCTATTTTATCACAAACAATATTAGCAGTAGCAGGAAAAATCATGTCTGGTGTTACCGTTGCTACAATAAGGCAGTCGATTTCTTCAGGTTGAATTCCTCTTTTTTTGCACAATTCCAATACCGCCGGTGCGCACATATCGGAAGTGGCCAGCCCCTCACCCTTTAGAATCCTTCTTTCTTCTACACCAGTTCTTGTTTTGATCCATTCATCATTGGTATCAATCATCGTCTCCAAAATAGCATTGGTGAGTCTATATTCTGGAACATATCCGCCAACTGAGGTAATTGCTGCTGTAATTTTTTGCATATAAGAAAAAATATTTATATTTTGGAGAGTATTTAATTTTTTCGAAAGGGCAAAAATACGTTAAAAAGTGCTAGGTTGGATTTTGTCACTTCGCTCAGGAATTATCCTTAATTTCGCTTAAGATTTAATCTAATTATGTACGCATATTTACAGGGAAAATTTTCACTTAAAAACCCCGCCCAAGTTTATATTGATGTAAATGGGGTAGGATATGAAGTAAATATTAGTTTAAATACGTATACATATATACAAAATTCTGATGCTGGTAAGCTGTATACTTATCTTCAAATAAAGGAAGATGGCCACACTTTATTTGGCTTTTTTGATAGGGGTGAGAAGGAGATGTTTATTCAGTTGATTAGTGTTTCAGGTGTGGGCGCATCGACTGCTAGAATGATGTTATCGCACTTAAAACCAGATGAATTGAGTGCCGCCATTCAGCAGGGCAATGTTAGGTTACTGGAAAGCATCAAAGGGATTGGTAAAAAAACAGCTGAGCGATTGGTGTTAGAGTTAAGAGACAAGGTCAATAAAATTGACAGTATTGTTCATTCTCAAGAGTCATCTAGCAATAATAATTTTCAGCAGGATGCCCTTAATGCATTGGTGGCTTTAGGAATTACAAGAGTGCAGGCTGAAACGGCGATAAAAAAAGTTACAACAACAGATACAAATATCCTACACCTTGAAGAATTAATAAAAAAAGCACTTAAAGCAATTTGATAGAACTCTACATTAACTAATTACTGGATGTTTCGTAAAGGAAATTTAATGACCGAATTTATTGGCCTTAGGTTAGTGTGTATTATAGTCATCTTGTTTATTTCTCAGTCGCTTGCTGCAGAAAATAATAAGTTGCCTATTTATGCTTCACCTAATCTGATACATTCAAGAGATACTGTCCCTTTTCCTTTTCCTCTTTATGAGCGCAAAGGTGATGGGTTGATTGATTCCAAGAAAAGTACTTTCGATTTTAAAAATCCTCCCAATATCAAAGATTCTGTTGCCTACGATTTTAGAACAAAATTGTATACCGTGTATGAAAAAATAGGCAATAAATATTACAAGACTCCAAGCTCTTATTCGGCTTCTCAATATTGGCAACTGCGGGGCAAGCAGACAGAAGTAGAGTATTTTAAAAAGAGAGCCAATACCATGAATTTGCTGAATCGCAAATTAACCAAACCAAGTTTATCACTCTACGATAATTTGTTTAATCGTCTTTTTGGAAATGGTAAAATCGATATCAGTCCACAAGGAAATGTTGATATCACCGCTGGCTATCAGGGACAAAATGTTAAGAATCCTACGCTACCAGAAAGAGCTAGAAAAAATGGTGGTTTTGATTTTGACATGAATGCCCAAGTGAATGTAAATGCCAACATTGGTGATAAATTAAAATTCCCTATCAATTATAATACGCTCGCTAATTTTGGTCAGGAGAATCAATTGAAATTAGATTATAGCGGTATTGATGATGAAATTATAAAACGAGTGGAAGCTGGTTCGGTTCAATTTCCTTCACGCAGTACTTTAATTCCCGGAGCACAACAATTGTTCGGATTAAAAACACAATTACAATTTGGTAAATTAAATGTAACGGCGGTATTGGCCAATCAAAAATCACAGCGGCAATCTGTTAATTTACAAGGTGGAGCCGCTGCTCAGGTAATTGATATTAAAGCGGATGAGTACGAAGAAAATCGACACTTTTTATTGGGGCAATATTTCAAGGATAACTACAATAAAGTATTGTCTAAATTACCCGCCGTAACGACACCCGTTCAAATACTTCGTTTGGACGTGTGGGTTACCAATCGGAATGGAAGTACTACCAACACTAGAGATATTGTAGGGTTGATGGATCTTGGAGAAAAGAATCCTTACTTGACTTCACTCATTAGTTCGGGAAATTTACCTGACAATAAAACGAATAGTCTTTATTCTCAAATCATTTCAAATCCTGGAAATAGAAATCCTGCTTTGGTGGTAAGTAATTTACAAATGCTAGGACTTTCGCCGGTACAAGATTTTGAAAAAACTTTTGCAAGAAAACTAGATTCTACACAATATATTTTCAATAAGCAGGCAGGGTATATTTCGTTGAGTCAACCTTTGCAAGCAGATGAAGTACTAGGGGTAGCTTATCAGTATTCTTACAATGGAAAAATATATTCGGTAGGTGAATTTTCGCAGGATTTACCACCTGATAGTTCTTCTGCCACGCAAAAAGTTTTATTCTTAAAATTATTAAAAGCTACTTCTCAAAGAACAGCCCTTCCTATCTGGAAGTTGATGATGAAAAATGTGTACTCGGTAGGATATGGCACTTTAACTGCTACTGATTTTAAACTAAATGTTTTGTATCAAGAACCTGGTCTTGGGTGGAAGCGCTATGTTCCTTTTGGAAATAAAAATGTGGGTACTCCGATTATTTCATTGGTTAATTTGGATAGGTTGAATAGTCAATTGGATCCACAGCCAGATGGAGTTTTTGATTATGTAGAGGGCTTTACGGTTATCTCTCCTTACAGTAGAATTGTATTTCCGGTATTGGAACCATTTGGTCGTGATTTGGCAAGTCAGGTTTATTCATCTCCTCCGGCTGCTGCTAAAGACACCTTATATTATGCTTTGTACGATTCTATCAAAGCGGTGGCTCAACAATACCCCAATTTGAATCGATTTGTAATGAAAGGTTCTGCCCGTACTTCTGGGTCTTCAGACATTAGCATCGGTTATAATATTCCTCGTGGTAGCGTTACCGTTACTGCAGGTGGTCAAACATTAATGGAGGGAGCGGATTACGATATTAATTATGATCTTGGAACCATTAAGGTAACCAATCAAGCGATACTCAACGCAGGTTTGCCGGTACAGGTAAATTTTGAAAACAATGCTGCTTTTGGAATGCAGCAAAGAAATTATATGGGCTTAAGATTGGATTATCTGGCCAAAAACAAATTGAAAGAGCAGTTAGCAATTGGTGGAACAGTGGTTCGTTTAGGGGAGCGTCCATTTTTTACAAAAAATAATTTGGGCGAAGATCCTATTAGAAATTCAATGTATGGATTGGATGTAAATTATAAAAAGGAAACGCCAAGAATAACTAAATTGTTAGACAAACTTCCTTTTTATTCAACGACTGCAGCCTCTTCGATTAATGCGTATGCAGAAGGTGCTTTTTTGCAACCAGG